>JACCDM011090291.1_pt1 | contig 30208 bp, 36 predicted proteins | sample 7445851 | NCBI WGS metagenome assembly JACCDM01 (sample SAMN15323438, study PRJNA562643) | freshwater metagenome | isolation source: river surface water | place: USA:Blue River Watershed | collected 2017-08-16
GTCCTCGTCAGTTCCCCAACCAGCAGAGGCGAGGGCATCGCCATCCATCCAGTCGCCATCCTCCTCAAAGGAGTCTTCACGATTGAATTCGGCACAGCCGTCCCAGTCGTGTCCACAGCAAGGGTAGTCTTCGCATCTCTTCATAGTTGACCTTTCGTTAGTAAAATAATACTAACAGACACTACCGACATTTATGGGATTTTTTTAGCGTGTCGTAAATTGATCTTTTGAGCTGGCGACTAGTCCCCGAAGGGCACTGACGCTTAGTCTTTAAAGTGGTCAGCAGGGATACCGAAATGCTCAATCACAATTCGCTTGTAGGTTTCCCAATCGAAAACTTCCATTAGCATTAGGATTTCCATTGCTCGCACAAGGCGTGGGTCTGGGTTCTCGTCTTCGGTTGAGCCTGAGAAACCCTCTGCTTCCAACTCTGCTTTGAGAGATAGGAATTCCTGTTCTAGTTCTAGCATAGTCTGCCTTTCTTGTTAGTATTATTATAGAACGACCCACCGACATTGAAACAAAATCGATCAAAAATTTTCAGGGAAAATCTGGGAAAATTCTTAATTGATTCGTAACGAATTATTTGGATCCTGACTAGCCCCCGACCCTGGGGGGGCATCCCCAAGGCCGAGGCCACGCCTAGAATGGCGGTTGTAAGCCTTCGTTTTCTTCTTCCAACTCACGAATGTTTTTTAGTAAAACTACGATGGTTGCGGTTAGGCTAAATACCATTACCAAACTTGCGAGAGCGAAGATTGAGAAAATCAAAAAGAATTCGTTCATTAGTTTGCTTCTTTCATTACGGCGTCAATAAAACGCTGGTGGTCAAATCTCGGGTTATCGTTTGCGAACATCTCGGCAAATTTCTCGGCAACACTTGCGAGAGTTAGAAAATCCATTTCATCGGCAACCGAGTTTAGAATGTTTGCGGTTTCGACATAGTCTTTGCGTGTCATCATTTTTTTATTTCCTATTCTTGATTAGTTTAGATTTAGTTTAGCGTTAGCCTCTGACAAAACACCTTCCAAAAGTTCTTGAAACTTTTCTTCTGGCACATAGACAGACAAAGCACCAACCATTAGGCTAGAAACCATGTCGTAGTCATAGTTAGGGTATAGCGACTGATAAGCCTTGCGAAGAGCGTCAGTGTTGTTGAAGTATGGGGCAAAGTATTTGATTTCGTTGAACATAAATTTCCTTTTCTTAGTTAGTTAGATTGTAGCAGTAGGGTCAGACATTTATCTGACGTTTCCGCCCATTGACTTTATGACTTTCATCAAAAGAGTTAGTTCACGCTCAAACTTAGGGTCAAGGTCATAGTCGCTTTCCATTGCGATTTTCACCATTTGGTCATACTCTGCTTGGAGAGTTGCTAGGTCAGTTGGAGTTTTCATTAGTTTTACCTTTCTTTCTACTATCTATTAGACCACATACCACCGACATTTATTGCCTATTTTGAGGTGTTTCCAAAAGAATTCATTAGGTTAATTTTTCCTGTGAATTTGATCGATCTTTGCATCTCGGGCGTGTCGTGGGACTAGTCGCCACCCCTACAGCCCAGTGTTTATAAGGGTTGTAGAGGTACCAGCTTTAGAATGGCGGAGCGTTGTCTGCTTCACCCTGGCGGTATCCCCAAGTCTTGCCTAAGCGATACGCAAAATAAACTAACACAATGTCGATTAGCAAATTGAAGCCGTTATAGAACATCATTAGTTAGCCAACTTTCTCTCGTAGTATTCAATCCAAGATTCGATTTCGGCTCTTGGAACCATTCCCCAAACCATAGCGTCAAGGTAAGCCTGAAAATAAGGGCTTGTTGCCGAAACAGGGTCAGGGTTGTCCTTGTTGTAGGCGGTTAGGGCAAGTTCTTTGAATCGCAATTCCAAGTCATACTTAGTCATTTAGTTTTTACCTTTCTTAGTTATTTTTATTTTACTACTGCCCACCGACATTTTAACTTTCGTAGTGAGAGAGCCAAGAGACACAACCTTCGCAAGTTGTTACATTTTCTTCATAGATGTTGCCTTCGCAAACATCGCAGTGAGTAAACGGAATGTATAGAACCTTTCCGTTGTAGATTACCTTTTTTCCTTTTTGTAGTTCAGTCATTTTGACTTCCTTTCTTTTTATCTACCTATAGGTTATACCCTGCCACCGACAAAGTCAATGCGACACGCCGATCGATCTGAAAATACTTTATAACAAATTGGTAACGGCGACTAGTCCGACCCACCGACATTGGCTCTGCAGAGCCGATCCAGGGGTGGTGCTAAATGTTACAAATTGATAACACCTAGCGTGTCTTGTGAATTAGCAAGTCCCAATAGCGGTCTTGAGTTTCCTTGCTCAACAGGGCAAAAGTCTTGCGGTCAAGGTATCGCTGTCCGTTGCGAATTTCAGGGGTAGCAAATACGATTGACGATACACGCTCAACAAAAGCCTTCTCGCTCTTGGTCATTCTTGGTTTTCTAGCCATTAGTTGGCTCCTTTCTTTTGGGGACTTATTTGCTCAGGCTCACCTTGCGGATTATTTGCTGAGGCTCATTCCCATTTGTTTATGTATTTAGTTTAGCGGTAGCCACCGACATTTATTAGATGTCGCAACCGATACTCTCGTGGCAGTAGATACAAACTTCTTCACCACAGCGACCGCATTCGTCTTGCGGAGTGTGAGTGTCGCAGATGTCGCAGTAGCCTAGGTCTTCTGCGTAGTATTCTTTTTGAGTATTCATTTTGAACCTTTCTTTTTATCTATAAATAGACTAATGGATACCACCGACATTTATGGGACATTTTGGGGTGTGTCGCTTACAAACTTTTGATAAGTTTTTTGTAGATAACCTACAAGCCTGGATCCCTTTATTTACCTTACAACGCACTCGGGCGTGTCGGGCGACTAGTCCCGATCTCGGGCGTGTCGCAATCCTAGCTCCCCAAGATTGTCAAGCCGTCATACTCATTACACTCTGGGCAGACGGCGGTAGTGTCTGGATAAACACTTTCGCAATAAACGCAAAAAACCATTTTAGTTTCCTTTCCTAAGCACACTTACAAACAGGCAGTTCATCTTCGTCGTTGTGTGTCCAATAACCGCAGTCATCACAAAAATAAACTTCGGCAATCTCAATTCCCCAATAGTCGCTGTAAGCACGGCGGTCTTTTTGAGTTTGGTTTGTGAATGTAGTCATTTCATTTCCTTTCTAAGAATAAGTTAGCAGAACCCACCGACATTATCGGCTTAGTTCTTCTTCCGTTAGTGGCTTACGCAAGCCATCTGCCAAGAAGCGGTCAAAGTGTGTTTTCTTTTCTGCCCAAGCAGACTTAGAAGAAACACCCATCTTCTTAGCGAAGAAGTCCATTGCTGGGTGTCCATACCAAGCAACCTGAATACCACGGATAGACGAGCCGTCTTCCTTTACTAGGGTTACTACCCATTCGATACCTTTTGACATTAGTTGTCCTTTCTTTGTTTCTATAAATACAGTAGCACACACCAGGGACATTTACCTAATCGACACGCCGTATTTATTATAACGGTTTGATAACGGCGACTAGTCCCCATCAGGGGGTATTTGTCAAGTCCGTTTCATCAATTAGCATGATATCGATCAGCCCTATTAGGTACTCTAGTTCCTCAATATCCATTAGCAACTACACCTAACAATCTCAATGTGGTCCTTGTATACCTTGACAGCAGCCAGGGTATTGCAAGACTTACAAACAAACACTTCCAGTTTAGGCAACTTACGCAATACACGCTTTGCCATTACTGCCTTAGTGATTAGAGCCAATCCAAATCCCATTTGGTTTCCTTTACTGATTGATTAGAACAACGATTACAATTGCAAGTATAACAATACCAACTGACATTATAGTACCTGCCCCTGTGCCTTTACTGAACCATCATCAAAGGTGATTACATAGCCAGCAATGTGTCCCTTAGACAACACATCAGAGTAGAATGCGATAACGCTATCCTTGTGTTCTGAAGCATAAGCAGGGTAAATCTTTGAGCCATCTGCGTACTGTACTACTACGTTCATTTGTTTCTTCCTTTTCTTTTGATAGTTTTATTATAGATTATGCCACAGACATTTAGCAGTGGATTTCTAGAATCTCTGCTATGTCGTTAGAGGTCTTAGCCCAGACCTCCTCGCCACACTCAGGGCAGGTGGCAATGTAGAAGCGGTCATCCCAGTGTAGAGGGATAAGGGTTCCATTTGTTAGTTTAGCAATCATTTGCTTTCCTTTCTTTATCTACTATTACACTAGCATAGGGGTACGACATTGTCAAGCCCGACACGCCGATAGAACAAAAATAGTTTATAACAGATTGATAACGACGACTAGTCACAGATCCCGAGGGATGTCAAGCGACACGCCAAGACTTCTACCAATTAGGTATGAAGCCTGGCTTTTCGATTTGATAGTTAGGACTAGCAACACTAACAACCTCAACAAGATAGTCTTCACCATCATTGCTAACATTGCCAAGTTCTTTATCCAACTTAGCGTTTCCACATTCGTGAAATTCCTCAAGGGTTTTCATCTCACGAATTGTGCGAGTAGCGAATTCTACCTTGCAGGTAGGGCAGTTGCTTACATAGAAGCGGTCATCATAGTGATACATTCTGTATCCTTTCTTTTAGTAGTTTTAGTTTAGCAGTAGGGACAGACATTGAGCCTAGTGAATTTCACCATACTCTGTCCAGCAGATTTCACAACCATACTCTTGTTCTTCTGCTACGAAGATTTTTTCTACTACTACATCACAAAGTTCACAAACTGAAAACATTTGGACTTCCTTTCTTTTTTATTACTATTTATCTTTATGTATATATCTAAACATACATTACTGAGAAAGTCAAATCGACACGCCGTGTTTTAGCAAAATAATTATAACGAATTGATAACGGCCACTAGTCAAAATAAAATAGAGGGGTGGCACCAGTATAGAACTTTTGGGGGGTACCAGTGCCAGATGTGTGCTCACTATACGAATTGATCATTATTCTGTAAACCATGTATCATACATCTCTACAAAATATTCAGATTTTTGTCAATTTGAAAATTTTTTCAGATTTGCTCAAATATAAGATAACATTTTGGTAACGATGTGATAAAATTCTACATTTGTAGCAGTGTAGTGATACAAAAATAGATTTTTTCAGATTTCGGAGGGTACAGAGACTAGCTCTGATCCAAAAAGAACTTAACAACAGACATAAAGACAAACATCCAGGTAGGGATAACAACCAATGCACCTAGAATAACCCATAGCTTCTTCATAGAACGATTTTACCATAGTCTGCTAGTGGTTTTACATAGAAACGATGAAAACGTCTCTATGGGCTTCCTATGGCTTTATAGAGTATATAAAAGTTTGGGGGTACTGTCATCTTCTGATGTACAAGCGAAGCTCATTCAAATAGTGATAAAATATACATATGGAACTATTCGATATCCCAGAAGAGATCAAAAGTGAATGTGCTTGCGATAACTGCAAGTGCAAGAATAACTAATTGATCACCATTTGCCAATAGGGCATTTAGCAGCATGTAGCGTTGTCTTTAGATGCATGAAGCATCCGCATTGCTTACATTTCATTAGACGCTTATTTAGATATGGACATTCGTTGCAAATAGCAAGTCTTGCTTCGATATCTCCTTTATCGCTTCTAGGCTGGTTAGGGTTAAACAGATCTAGAAACTTTACGTCATTATCCTTATTTGTCATATGTAAATGATATCACACCGCACTTTCTACATGCTTATAAATGTTTTATCTATGTTGTAGATATGGTGTTTGGTAACTCTTATATTCCGCCGAGTTTTTACCGCCGTCGAAAAAGCCACTTATAATTGTCTTTATTATGACTCCAGTAGAACAGGCTAATCTTTGGCTAACGATAATTATATCTGCATCCACAATTATCACTACCCTGGCCCTAGGCGTTCGCTGGCTCACGAGACATTATTTCGACGAAATTAAAGCCGAACTAAAACCTAATAGTGGATCCAGCTTAAAGGATCAGGTTAGCAGGCTTGAGAAAGAGATGAAGGATGCTCACGATCAAAGAAAAGAAACTAATAAAAAAATAGATCACATCTATGAAGTTCTACTAGATTACATAGCTTCAAACTCAACCCCATCAAGAAAAAAGTAATCAAGAGAACACGGAACTCGTTATTATTAATATATAATATATAACCTTATAGTTTTAATATCTTATATCTTCTATCTCTTATATATATCTATATATTATATACACAACCAAACTTTGTCAAGTACTTTTTATGTAAATTTTTTGTAACAATTTGTTAACATTCACGAAACAATCTAAATATGATATAATTTAATTGCTGGTGTCCAGGGTGTCTCTCATACCCACTGCCTTGGACACTAGCTTTTTTATATTTACTGATATAATTAAGATATCATGACTAATTCTATTTGCTGTCCCGACGAACTCTTTGGAGCTAATCCAATTACTATTAAGTGGAACGTTGTACGTGGTGATACCGCCAAACTTCGTATCCAGTTTCTTGAAGATGATGAATTAACAGCATATGACACCTCTACTTGGGAGTATGCCTCTTCTGCATACGATAGCCGAGGAGATATTCTTGACGAACTAGAGGTTGTTGTTGGAGATGGCTATATCGACATCGTTGCTCCTTCTGATATTACAGAAAACTGGGGCACAGGTGCATCAGCAGTAGTAGCAGAGCTAGCCTTTGATCTAGAAGTTATTGTCGATGACGAGGTTTGGACACCAATTGTAGGAACCATTAGAGTTATTGGTGACGTTACAGGAGGACTGTAATGGTTATTAAAATTACTACCCCAAAAGACAACAGACCACCCGTGATTCGCATAGGAAAGCAATCTTTTAAAATTAAATAAACGTGTATAATTGTCTTATGACTATGCATGCCACTATTAGCCTGTCCTCAGAGACAGCCACAAGACTTACCCCACTAGGACTACACTCTGGAATGGATATTACCATTCAAAACCTAGACGACTCTGCCTACGTTTATGTCGGTGGCGAAAACGTAAATGCCGAAGACTTTGGATATCGTCTAAGTCCTGGACTGGCAATTTCCTTTGAACTTCCAGGATTAGATGCTCTTTATGCAATTACTGACGTAGATCAGTCTTACATTGCAGTTCTAAAGACTAATCTGGAGGCTGGAAACTAATGGCAAGATTTTCTCAAAACTCTTCATCTAACAACTCAAGCTCTGCACTAAACTATGTACAGGTAGCTGGAACACAACAGACCATTTCATCTGCCCCTAGTTCAATCATTGACCTGAACATTACAACCACTGGAAAGCCAGTACAGATTTCTGTAACTGGTGAAGGTGCAAATGCATCTGCTGGTTCTTGGCTAAGACTTAATCTATTTCGTGATGGGGTAGAAATTGGTAATGCAATTCAGCTTGAGTCATCTGCAGCTTCTGAGAACGTACCGTTCGCAATTAACTTCATTGATGCAGTAGCAGCAGGTACATACAACTACTCTGCCCGTGTCACATCTATTAATGGCGGTAACTGGACGTTTGGTGAGGCTGCTGGTCCTGTTATGAATGCCGTTGAGCTTACTGGCTTTGAGGGTGACCGTGGTCCTAGAGGATTTACTGGAGACGATGCTCTCTGGAATTTTAGGGGTGTTTATGATCTTGGTGCATCATACGCCATTGGCGATGTTGCAACTTACGATGGAGAAACCTGGTACAGGCTAGATGCCAATGGTGGCAATACTGGAGATACCCCAACAGAAGGAGACTTCTGGACTCTGATTGCACAGAAGGGTGATTCTAGCGGTACAGCAGACATTGCTGACTTTGTATTTACAACATCTTTCCAAGAAGGAAATACTCCAGGTGACGACACAAGTTATATGACTGTGCACAACCATGACATGGAGATTCGCACTACCCGTGACAATGCTCCAGAGGGTCCATACGATGCAGATATCTCTATTAATTCTGCCGATGATGTTTGGATCACTGCAAATGATACGGTTGAAGTGTCTTCAGTTGGAGACGAAGTAGTTATCTATACAAATGACTTTAATACAAGGTGGGCATTTAATCCAGACGGAGGCATTCACTTTCCCGATGACACTGTTCAAACTACAGCATATACTGGTGGAGACACAGCAAGTCACGGAGACTTCATTTTTGATGCAGCAACTCTAAGGGTAGATTCTTCAAGCGATATGATTTTAGAAGCCAATGAAGGCGACGGAACAGTTGCTGCACAGATAAAGGTTGGTGCTGGAGATATTCCACTTGAAGTTGCTTCTTATAGACAAACCAGTTCTTTATTTGGAACAAGCGATTGGTCTACCGCCGAATGGCAGTCTGACGGCAATGGAGCAGGACAAATTGTCATTACTGGAAGCACAAATGTAGTAGATTTTCTCAATACAAGTTTTAATGGATCATTCCAAAAGATAACAGTAAACAATGAGTTTATGTCTGTCTACAATGGCGGTAGTTATGGTGGTGACGCAGCAACTCTGTATGTATCTACAGGACCAGAAGGTGGAACACCAGTTACTTTAACAACTCTAACATTTACTTGGTCAGATAAGTCAGGAATCACCATTGATTATGATGATGATGAAATGAACATTATTGCAAGCAATATGCAGTTAAATATAGAGACAACAGGCAATGAAGACATTTACATAATTTCTAGTGACGATATGCGTCTTGAAGCCAGAGATGACTTTTTTATTAGGTCAGATGGATACATTAACTTTGTAGCATCATCTAATGAAAATAACTATGAGTGGAGAATGGAATCCAATGGCACTCTTGAATTCCCTGCTCGTGGAAGACTCAGAAACCCTGCCTCATCTTCTGGAGACGGTAATGGATACGACACTTTCCATATCATTCCAGACTTTAGTCGTTACGAATATGATCAATATCTAGTAGTAGACCCTACTGCCCCTAACCACATTCATATTCGTCCAGGTGGAACTCCAGATGCTTCTCAGGCAGATCTCATTATCGGTGCCGAAAGAACGCATGTAAGAGTTTCTGATAATTATAATTATGGAGGATCTGTTAACGTAACCTCTAAGGTCTCACCACTTACTGGAAATTATCTCAACACCGCCCCAGAAGCAGGATCAGATATGCTTGTAGAAACAACAGATCTTGGTTTTATAACAGAAGGAACGTATGTTTATGTCGATAACACAAAATATTATGTAACCAATCTACAAACTGATACTCCTATTGCAGGATCTTCAATCATTACCGCTGCTGGAGCAAACTTTGTCCCAAATGGGTACTATACATTCATAACTGATCAGGGAGAAAACTATTGGGCGTTCACTTCAGAGGGATTCCTTACTGGACCAGCAATGGGTTATGTAAATGTTTATGGAATTTCAAATCCAGCAACAGATACATATCTAGGAATTAATTCTTCTCACAAGGTAACAATAAGTGGAACAGACGGAGAGTTTTTGGGTGATCCAGAAGTTGCGAATAATCAAATTGCAACTATTGGAGATGTAGAAACTGCACAGGGTGCTGGTGCTAATGGAGAGATTACAAGATGGTCTCCAAACTTCCAAGCAACTGGACTATCATTTACTGGAAGCGGAACTACATACCCTACATATAATTCTCACTATGTTAAGAATGGTCGTATGGTTAGTTTCTGGATTGAGATTGATCTTGCTACCGTGACAAACTTTGGTACTGGTCAATACATTACGGCTCTACCGTATGCTCCACTTGCTGGAACAATGAACCACTTCCAGGCATGGGCAAACGTAGACCCAGCACAGAATCCAGACATTGCAGGACACGTTGTATTGCAGGCAGACCACTTGGCTAACACCACAGCACTTGACCTACACTACTTAAAGCAGGCTGGTGGAGCAAACTCTCCGCTTATGGAGGCAATGTTTACTCAGGGTGCTCCAGCAACACTAACTACTTCAAGTAAGATTTACATCAACGGTACGTACATAACCGCTGAATAAAGTAAAAATATCTTAGTTTATTAGTGTATAATAATCTTATGGCATTTCCAGCAACCTTCAACATAAATTATTACAAGGGTGACACCTATGAGTTCCGTATTTACCCAAAGGATAAGTCTGGTGCAGCTTTCAACATGCTGTCTTATACAGACGTAAGCTTTACAATTAATACTTCACGAGGAACTACCGAAGATACCCCAATTCAGGGCTACGCACAAATCTCGGATGATGGAACTTATGTTCAGTGTGCAATCTTGCCAGGTAACGGAGCACTCATGTCAGCAGCCACAACATATGTCTATGACGTAGAGATTAGTAAGACAGCCTCACCATACAACCTAGTCTTTACTCTGATAACTGGAACCGTTACAGTTAAAGACCAGGTGACTGGAGCGTAACATGGCAGACGTTCTACTAGCAACTGAAGATGTTGTGGTTATTGGTGGCCCATCGTCGGTATCCCTAAGCCTTGACATCGGTGCTACAGGAGATTCTGGCAGCATGATCTATCACGGTTCTGGAAACCCAAACAGCTCTAGTACAACACTTGGTTTTACCCCAAAGCTTTTGGATATGTACATCAACCTAGATCCAACAGACAGCGGATACCAATTTCTGTATCAATACCAGAGCGTAGCAGGCGTTGATGAATGGGTTCCTCTGTTTAGAATGTTCACAAACACCTACAGAACAAACACAACAAGCTCAAGCACAGTCTTTGTAGATGGAACTGTAGACATCTATGTTCCAATTCTAGACATTTTGCCAGCAGAAGATGCAGAGACATCTAGTCCAGAAGATTTTAACATCCAGTACTCAATTGTTGGAGACAACCCTATCGTGTCTGCAATGACAATTGCAGGACAATACAGCATCATTGCATCAGAAAAGCATTTAAAAATTACCATCACTGCTAGCGAAAAAGACGGCAGTAGTTTCGTAGATCTTTCAGGAGGGAGAGTCATTCACCTTTTTATTACTGTGGTATAATTAGGCAGGTGAAAAATTAATATGGCAGAAAACATTGGATCCCTATTCCCAACCAAGATTCCTACATACGAGGAGTCTGCAGACATTAAAGAGGCTATCCGCCTCTATCACTACGGTGCCCCTTCTGGAACAGGTTCTGGAGAGTATAATCCCAACAATCAAACACTGGGCAATGTAGTTAGAAACTCCGTTGCTGGACAGTTTAAGTTTATTGACGAGGAGCTGGCAGACATAAGGCTTGAAGGACACGCATCAACATTTTCTGCCACTGCTCCAACAGCAATGCCAAACGGAGATGATTTGGTTAATGGTTTTGTATGGATGAACTCCACTTCATCTGCATCTACTCTAAATGGAGCGGTGGTGTCTTACCAAAACTCTGCACCAATTGCAGGACTTGTAAATGGAACACTCTGGGTAGACAAGGACTCTTCTCCGCTAAAGATATATGTTTATGATGCAGCAGAAGAAGAGTGGAAGGAGATTGGCGTATAATGACCACTATTAGCTCAGATGGAAGAATTGCCTACGTCTATGACGAAGCTGGAGATACCTGGTACCCAGTAGCAGGAACCACAAACACCTCAAGTAACTTTGGATGGTCTGGAACACACACATTCGCAAACTCTGTAACCCTAAATGGAACAACCACCTCTAATGGCTCTGTAGTTCTTGCAAAGGGCGTAAACACCTTTGAAAACTATGCAGCAAGAGACTCTGCATTAGGGGCAACCCCAACCACAAATGGAATCTTTGCATTTGTCTGGAAAGATTCTGGTGGTGTGGTTGTTAACGACCTATGCTTCTCTTCTGGTGGTGCATGGGTCTCAGTTTCTAAGCAAGCAGTCTCTTCAAAAACAGCAAGCTATCAGATACTTCTATCAGATTTTGGTAGCGTTCTTACAGTAAGTAGTTCTTCTAATCTAGAAATTACTGTACCTGCCAACTCTTCTGTAGCATTCCCAATCGGAACCAAGGTTGAAGTTATAAGAATGGGTAGTGGGGATGTTTCAATCATTCCAGTATCTGGTTCTGGTGTAACTATTCGCCACAAGGACAACTATTCAAAAATATCAAAGCAATATGCTGGAGCAATGCTAGTAAAGATAGCTGCAGACGAATGGGTTCTGATCGGTGATCTAAAGGCCTAGGAATAGTATGCTAGGATATCTCGGCTATTATGGAAGCGTAAGCTCAATTACAGTTCCAAACATTGTTGGTCTAACAACCTCTGCTGCTTCGTCAGCACTCTCAGCCCTTGGTCTTGTACTAGGCTCAAGCACAGGGTCAACATCATCTGGTGCAACCGCTGAAAACAATGGGTACGTTGCTAGTCAGTCAATAGCTGCAGGATCAGGAGTAGACGCTGGAACGACAATAACATACACAACATACTCATATACACCACCATGTACCCCATCGTATTCTTATTCTGAACAGATAACTTCTGCCTGTAACGGATGTACAGAAACTTATAACGTAATAGCAACAGATATTGCTTGTGGAACTGGTTCGTATGTATATGCCTATAATCAGACACGGTCTTGTGAATCCAACCCAATTATCGATCAGTATGAAGAGGTGTACTCAACAACATCAACATACTGTACCATTAGAGAGACAACTGTTAGACAAAACTCTTGCAGTGGAGCAATCACATACAGCTACAGCTTCTTTGACAGACCAAGAGAATGTCCTTCATGTCCTTGTGAATTTGTATAGCATCACACCATATGATATAATATCAACATGACAATACCTAGAGACAAAATGTTGAAGATTTCCATCTTTGTTGAAGATGAAGAAATCGGTGGAAAATTTATAAAGCCTGCTAGCTACGAACACTTTTCTGGTCTAATCAATATTATTAACAATAACTCAATTGAGGAAATCATTATGCTGAATGAAAATACAGACATTCCACAAATCGGTTCAATTTTTGATAAAAAATATCAGACCTTTATTAACACAGAAAATCAGTCAACTGAAAAAACATCTCCCTTTCAAAAAGCGTTTTGTTTTATGAGCAACTCAGCTGTAGCGTTTGTAGACGTGTTCACCTCACCAGACCACGATGCCTTTATTGCAGCTTATCAGTCTAATCCAACTTTTCAAATTGAAGAGGTTCCAATTGGACAATTCAGATAATTTAACACCATGGCAAAGATATAAGCAAAACCTAGGGACCACAAGGCCTTGGGATCTGCTCAACCCAAAATCAAACTGGGCTTCAGAAGAGAAGGCGTCTGCAAGAATGGATATCTGTAGAGAGTGTCCATTTTTCATTTCGTTAACCACACAGTGCAAAAAGTGTGGATGCATTATGTCTGGAAAAACTAAGCTAGAAGAGGCGGTCTGCCCAGAGCACAAATGGTAAAAGAAAACCCAGGATTTCTCCTGGGCTTCTTTGTTTACGCAGTTTTTATAAAACTGATGTAACTTATCTTTGAATAGTTTCCACCAAATTGTTTTACAGATTCGATTCTCGTTACCTCGCCTTTTCTGGGGGCATGAATCATTTCACCATTTCCAACATAGATTCCAACGTGGTATGCAGACTTGCTCCCATTGTACTTAAATACAACCAGATCTCCTGGCTTTGGATTGCTTGTCTTGTTTCCAGAATACTCCTGCTTTGACGCACGATGCTCAAGCTGAACTCCAAGCTGTTCATAGAACCACATTGTGAGTCCAGAGCAGTCCCACCCAGAGGGGGTATTGCCAGAAAATACATACCAGGTCTTCCCAACATGCTTATTCAAAGAGAGTAGGGCTTCTCCAATTCTCTTCTCATTAGCAAGTCGCTGAATATTTTGGATTGTTGCTTTCTCGCTCTCAAGTATCTCATTGAGAAGTGGGGCTGGAGAGCTAACCTGTGAAACGGTAGATGTTCTTTCCAGAGGAATAGCCTCTGCTGGCGAAACATAGCCAGTTATTAGTAAAGTTGTGAAACTTATTGCAGCAAATTTTTTATACATGCTACCTCCTTTTTATTCTTTTCGTAGTTACGACCCTGTCACGGTCTTGGCGACAATATTTTTATTAGTGCGATAGCAAAAAATATTTGTCTTGGATTGTCACGAATGTCACTTTGTTGTTACTCTGTTTCATCATATTCCTCCTTAACGGAAAAACTTCCTTTTTGAAGGGAAGTTGTCCTACAATTATACCATTGTTTGGTCTAAATTTGAAGTTTTGCGTGGTATAATAAATCTATGCCAGAACTATCAAGCAATTACGAAATGCCATTCCCAATAGGCACTGACCCAGTAAACGTACATGGAGACATCAAAAGTCTAGTCACAAGGCTTGAGTCTGTACTGCCTTCAGCGTCATACTCTCAGGTAGTTGCTACGAACGCAACTGGATCAACAATCACGGCAGGAACCCCAGTATATGTTCATGGATATTCAGATTCCATAATCGTCAAGAAGGCTACTCAGGAAACTACTAGCCCAATACTTGGTCTTGCAAAAACTTCAATCGCAAACAATCAAAAGGGCGTGATCGTTGTATCTGGGGTTGTTGAAAACATAAACACAACTGCATTTTCAACAGGAGACATTCTTTTTGTTGGTGAGGGTGGAGGACTTACAAGCACAAGACCAGATGGTGCTGCTAACGCTGTTGGGATTGTTGGATACTCTTCCACTCAGGGAGTAGTAATCATTGACGCAAAAGGTAACGGAACTTGGGGGGCACTAAAAGACGGTTTGTCTTAAGGTGATATAATATAACAATGGCTACTACAAAAATTCAAAACTTAGGAAGTGTTCCGCCACAGGTTGTTTGGACCGTGGTTCGTGGAGACACTGCGTCATTCAGGGTATTCGTAACAGACGATGCCAAAGCTCCACTAACGCTATCAGAGTGGACACTTAGAGCAGATATCAAACGTGCAGGGTCTGTAGTTGTATCTCTTACCCCAGAACAAAAGGATACAGACGGAGACGGAGAGTTCACGGTTTCTCTTCTAGCTTCGGAATCTGAAATTCTTGAAACAGACGATGTTTTTGACATTCAGCTTTCTAACAATACCTATGTATGGACCGTTGCCCAAGGTAAGATGTCTGTCATAGAGGACGTGACTGACTAATGGCAAGGGCTACCCTAAAATCAACAGGGTATGCTGTTGTAAAAAGAATTAGCCAGTCTGAATATCCTAGAAAAGTAAAAATATCTCAAAAAACTGGCAAGGCTAAGATCAAAGATGATCTACCATTTCGTGTAAAGTTCTTGCCAGGTATTATTTCAGAATTCAACCCAAACAATCCAGCACCTATCGGCATCGCTGTGATAGGTCTTAACAACTACATCCTATAATAATCCTGATATAATTAAAGATATGGCTAGAGTAACCCTTGCACAAGTAAAAACCAAATTTGAATCTGGAGACAGACCCACCCAGGCTGACTACGTAGATCTTATTGACACGCTTGTTCAACAAGCCACAGATTTGGGTTCTGCTGGAAACAATGAAAATACTGTGAGTGGTATTGAAAATGTCACAACAGTAGATTCTTATGATTGCACCACTTGGCGTTTTGTCAAGTACATGGTGACAATTTCTAAGGCATCCACAAATCAGTTCTATGCTACAGAACTTTCCATACTTTTTGACGGTACAAATCTAAACGTTTCTGAGTATGGCACATTAGATACCGATGGGGATATTGGAACCATTAGTGTCTCTAAATCAGGAGATACAGTATCACTTATTGTAACCCCTGGAGCAATTACGCCAGTTACCGTACGTTTTGCACGTATGGGACTTAAGGCATAACTTAAAGGAGATATAAAATGGCAACAGTTGACAAGAATTTTAAAGTCAAACACGGTCTGATTGTAGAAGGTACAACAGCAACCGTAAACGGTGAGGACATTATCACCACAGGAAGTACTACAGACAATCTTCCAGAAGGCAGTACTAATGCATACTACACGGAGTCTCGTGCAAAGACAGATGCAGCAGAACTTCTAACAGGAGCAACTCTCACAAACATCACTATTACTGGAGACGGCTCAGGCCTAACCATTACCGCTGAGAATGGCGGTATTCAGGATCTAACTGGATTTGATACTGATGACCTAGCTGAAGGTACAACTAACCTTTATTTTACAAATCAGAGAGCACTAGATGCAACCGCTTCGGCATATGACGTAGCAGGGACTGCACAGGATGCATATGACAATGCTGTGTCTTATGCAGACGGTCTTGCCGTAAATTATGATCCAGCAGGGTCTGCTTCTGCAGCACAAACCGCTGCACAGTCTTACGCTGACGGACTTGCTGTAAACTATGACCCTGCAGGTTCTGCATCAACAGCAGAAACAAATGCAAACACTTACACAGATACAGCACTTGGATCATACACAACAACTGCAAACCTAGACACCACTATTGATGGCTATGGTTACCTAAAGTCAGCAGACCTATCTGGTTATGCAACAGAATCATACGTAAACACTGCAGTAGACAACCTTGTTGACGGTGCTCCAGGTCTTCTAGATACTCTAAATGAGCTTGCAGCAGCGATTAATGATGACGAAAACTATGCAACAACAATGACCACTGCTCTAGCAGGTAAGCAAAACGAACTTACTGCTGGAACAAACATTAGCATTGTTAGCGATACAATCTCTGTTACTGGTCTAGCCTCAACAGACATCTCTGACTTTGCCACAGCAGCACAGACCGCAAACATCGGATACTATGATCCAGCTGGTTCGGCAGACACTGCAGAGCAAAACGCTGAGGCCTATGCAGATACCGTTGCACTAACTGCAGAAAACAACGCTAAGGGATATGCAGATGCTACATTTGTAACTCCATCAAGCCTATCTACAACTCTAGGTAGCTACGTTACTTCTTCAGAAAAGGGTGCTACTGGTGGTGTTGCAACATTGGACAACACAGGAAACGTTCCTTTGGATCAGCTTGGAAACGTTCCAGATGCATACATTACATCTGTAGGAACTAACCTAGACGTAACAGCAGGAGAGCTAACTGTTTCTTCAACTCCAGCATTTACATCTGTAAGTGTAAATGAGGTTGCAAAGCAGGTTGCTGCCACAGCAAGCCTTTTGGGAACAGTCCCAGGAACAGTCTACTCATTCGCATGGGCAGACTACACCGCAGCTGAATTCCTTATCAAGGTTGCAGACGGAACCCACGCAGAAATCTCAAAGGTACTGCTAGCACTTGATGACGCTAACAATATTGCTATTACAGAATATGGAATTGTTGGAACAAATGGCTCAATGTCAACAATTACTGCTGTAATCAATGGGGCATCTGTAGACGTTAAGGTTACCCCAGCAAGTGCTGCAACGGTTAACGTTGTTGGAACACTTCTGGCATAATTTAAATAAATAGGAGTACCCACAGGCAAACCCTGTGGGTATTTCTTTATTTAATGATATAATAAGTATCTAGGAGTGTATATTTGTCTACTCAAAATAAAGATTTTAAAGTCAAGCATGGACTTAGCGTATCCCAGGGCGGAACGTTTGGTGGTGCTGTAACTGTCGGTACCCCAACCGAATCAGGACACGCTACAACAAAAGGCTATGTTGATGCCCTAGCAGGTAAAGAAAATACCGTAAGTATTGAAGCACCAGCTAATGTGTCAGATGGATCTATTTGGCTAGACCTAAGCTCATACATCCTGAAGATGCACTATGATGGATACTGGTTTAACATAACTGAGGTATCTATTTCACCAGACGGAGGAAGCCCAACAGCGGTATTCTCTGGAACGATTGATTCGGGAACACCAGATGAAGTGTCTGGAATCTACACCTTCGACGGTGGCACCTTATAAAGTTATGTTATAATTAAATTTGGGTAGACCCCATTAGGAGATTTTTATATGGCAACCAGAATGCAGCAAAGAAGAGGAACTGCTGTGCAGTGGACAACTGCAAACCCAGTTCTTGCAGCTGGAGAGCTTGGTTACGAGACCGACACAAAGAAGTTCAAGATTGGTGATGGGATTACTGCATGGACTTCGCTACCATACTTTGTTAATCTTGGCGACATTGTTGATGGTGCTCCTGGTGCACTTGACACATTAAATGAACTTGCTGCAGCCCTAAATGATGATGAAAATTTTGCTACAACAGTAACAAATGCACTTGCAGGAAAGTCTCCATTTTTAATTAAGACCAATTCTGAATGGAACGCACATTCAGGAAACTTGGCTGCTGGAACAATTGCTGTAAACTCTTCAAGCACAAATGCTGTCAAGATTGGTGTTGGAACACTTCCTTGGGCAGATCTTCCATACGTGGTTTTTGGAGATGACTTTGCTGACGCAATTTCAACTCTTACAACTGCTGTAGAAGACGCTGCATCTGATGCCACCATTGCCCTTAGTTTTGGGTATGCACACGAAACAGGCAAAGCAGATGTTGCCTCTCCAACTTTTACTGGAGACGTAACCCTACCTGCAACTACAACAATTGGAAACGTTACTTCTCAAGAGATTGAATACTTGGATGGTGTTACCTCTGCTATTCAGACACAGCTAAACTCTAAACTTTCTTCTACCCTTGCATCAACAACATATGCAACTGCAGACTCTCCGACAATTACAGGAACCGCTTCGCTTCCGTCAACTACTAGCATTGGTTCTACAACTGGAACAGAAATTTCATACCTATCTGGAGTAACTTCTGGAATTCAAGCACAGATCGATCTAAAGGCACCCATTAATGCACCAACATTCACTGGAACTGTTTCTGGTATTACAAAGTCTATGGTTGGTCTCGAAAATGTGGATAACACCGCAGATGACGACAAGCCAATTTCTTCAGCCACACAGACTGCTCTAGACGCAAAGGCAAGCCTATCTGGTGCAACGTTCACTGGTTCCGTAGAGGTTGACCAGAACTTGACAGTTGAGGGAAACCTAATTGTTCAGGGAACAACCACAACCGTTTCTGCAACCAACCTAGAGGTCACAGACTCGCTTATCTACCTATCTTCAGATCAGTACGATACTGATGCAGTAGATATTGGTATCTTTGGAGCTTACGGAGACTCAAACGCAGGACACTTTCACACTGGTCTTGTCCGTGACGCATCAGATGCAAAGTGGAAGCTTATCTCTGGAGCAGCAGAGCCAACAGGAAACGTAGTTGACTTTGGAACTGCAACATATGACACATTGAAACTAGCATCTGTTGAGCTTACAGGTGGGGTAACCTTTACAGACGGACAGCAGACAAAGCAAGGTGTTCCATCTCTAACAGCAATCTCTCAAAAGAATGACGACTACACAGTGGCTTTGGGAGACAGAGACTCGCTAGTTGAGGTTTTCAGTAACTATCCAGAAACCATAACCATTCCCACAAACGCATCTGTTGCATTCCCAGTAGGAACATCTATCGATATTCTGCAGACAGGAGCTGGTCAGGTAACTATTGCAGGTGCAGTTGGAGTTACTGTTAATGCTACTCCTGGACTAAAGCTTAGAACACAGTGGTCTTCTGCTACTCTATTTAAGAGAGCTGAAAATTCTTGGGTGGTCTATGGGGACCTTACAGCGTAATAGGGGTATAGAAAATGGCACAGAATAAAAGAGCAGGTAGAAAGTCACTAGCACAGAATGACTTTATTCCACCAACCACACCAATAGATGTTGTTGCCACAAACGTCGGTACAAATAGAGCTTTTAATGATGGTCAGGCAAGCGTTAGCTTTTCTGGCACTGGAGCAACCAGCTATACAGTAACAGCATCAACTGGACAAACTGCAACTGGATCTTCATCACCAATTCTTGTCAGCGGTCTAGCGTCTGCTTCTAATGTCACATTTACCGTTACTGGAACAAATGCTATCGGAACTTCGTCAGCATCTTCACCATCATCATCAATCTTGATTACAACAGTACCAGCCACACCTTCAGCACCAACTGCATCGGCTGGTGTTAACCAAGACACAGTTAGCTGGACTGCACCAAACAACGGTGGCAGTACAATCACACAATACAACTGGGTGTCCTCTGACGGTAAGTCTGGAAATACAACAGGAACATCTGTAAATGTGTCTCAGGAAGGTGGAACAGCACAAACATATACTGTTAGTGCAACCAATGCAAATGGAACAGGTGGAACATCTGCTGCGTCAAACTCAGTTACTACGCAATCTCCATTCTTCCCATTCTTCCCATTCTTCCCTGGCTTTGGGCCATACTTCCCATATTTCCCATTCTTCCCTGGCTTTGGACCCTATTTCCCATACTTCCCATTCTTCCCAGGATTTAGCCGTGGAAATATTCTAACCTAGAATGCCTATTGATATCGGTTTTGTCTTGTGATATAATTATTGCATGAATAATGCATGGTTTAATTTAGACAGATCCGAAACAGACACAAATAGAAAGTCTGACAGAGAAATTCACGGCGGTATTACCGTAACAAATCCAGCACTTGGTATCTATGTATACAAAAAGGCTATTCCAAAGGACGTAGCAGATGGATACATTGAAACACTAGAAAACAACCTAAACGGACAAACTCCATTTACTTGGGAAGGTGCAAAGGTTACTGAGGCTAAAGAGGTTGTTTCTGAGGCAAGAAACTGTGTAGACTTTAAGGTTGGACAAGGAAATCTTGGTGTCAGAGGTCCTTCAAATCAAGCCCTTTACGACATGCATGAAAATGCCTTTAGATATGTTAGCCAATGTGTAGATGACTATGGCAGAGCCTGGGGTGCTGGAATGTCATACTTTGAAGTATTTAATTTTGTAAAGTATGATGGACCTGGAACACACTTTAGAATCCATGCTGATCATGGTCCTGGATATGTCGCAACGGTATCTGTAGTAGCATACCTAAATGACGAATACGAAGGTGGAGAGATCTTTTTCCCAAGATTTAATCTAACAATTAAGCCAGAGGCTGGAGACATTGTTGTATTCCCATCAACCTTTGTTTATGAGCATGCATCCCTAGAAATGGTTTCTGGAAAGAAGTATTGCATCGTAGTCATGACTGACTACAACTCAAGAGGAGCATCCAAGTCATATGATTACCGTAGAGAACTTGGTCAAATAATTTACTAACAGAAAGACTACGAAATGCAACAGGCAGAGAACTACCAACAAAGACTTCTAGACTTCTATACAATTAGAAAGCAAACTTGGACAGATGTTCAGGATCTAGGATCTGGAATCTTCCTTTACAAGAATGTGCTACCAAAAGAGCTAGATATAATCAATAGACTTGAGTCGGTTCTTAATGACACTACAAACCCATACAACTACTCTGAGGCAATGGTTGGCTATGGTATGAAAATGCCAGAGTATAGAGACTGTCAAGACTTTAGGTACAAGAAGAGCGATATCATAAACGATCCATCAGACGCATCAGCCAAGCTTCAAGAGCTTTGGCAGGATGTTTACGATAGACAGCTAGAGGCTGTGAGACACTACTGCAAAACATTTAACGTTGGTGAGCTAAGGTATTGGGAAGCAATTAATTTCATTAAGTATGGACCAGGCCAGCACTTCCAGGAGCACCAGGACAACAGCTTCTCATATAACTGTGCAGTTTCTGCAGTTTCTTACCCTAACGATGACTATGAGGGCGGAGAGCTTTTCTTTAGACTTCAGAACATCAAGGTTAAGCCAGAGGCTGGAGACCTATTCCTGTTCCCATCTAACTTTATGTATCCTCATAGAGCAATGCCAGTTGAGTCTGGAGTCAAGTACTCGTTGGTGACCATGCTTGACTACTCTGATAAGTATCACAGACCAGAGTTTTATCAAGAAACTGGATCTTAATGAAAGAAATCTCGGTCTATAAGGGACAGACGGTAGACAGCTCTATTGATCAGATTCCGCTTCAAAGAGATTGGATGGACTTTACTTTTGATAGACACGCCTACCATTGTTTTCCACTATCTTTAGCAAACAGATTGGGGTGGGGAATATCCTTCCCAGAAGATATTTCGTTTATTTGGGACGGTATCAATGATCCCACCAATACGCACGTTAAGATCCTGTCTGGAGAAAAGTATGCACATTCAAATAGAGGAAACAGGACCATCAGTTTCAACACAGGAATAAGCCTCAAGACATCAGAAGAAAATAATGCGTCTATTTTGACAATGCCTGTTCCAAATCAATTTATTGATGGGGCACAATGCATGACAACAATTATTAGTACTTCTGTATTGCCTGCAGAGTTTCCTGTAGCATGGATGATAACTAAGGCAAACGAGGTTATAACTATTCCAGCGAACACACCAGTGGCAGCATTTTTTCCAATATCTCTAACGGACGTTCAAGATTATGAAATGGTTCTTAGACCAGCACAAGAAATGTACACCAAGCAGTACGTAGACCACCTGACTAAAAATGGTGATGCGTCACAAGAAAAGAATCAGAAGGGCATTTGGACTCACTTTTATAGGGATGCCCTTGACTATCTTGGCAACAAGGTTGGCAGACATGAGACAAAGAAGATTGTTTTAAGAACAAGGAACGCTAATGAAAAAAATTAAATTTATATCAAATAGACCATGGCTAAACTCAGATAGTATTTCAAAGCCAAGGCCGATTAGCAAGCTTTTGCCAGAGTGGTACAAAAAGGCAGACAGGTTCTTTAAAATGCCTTCTGGAGAGTATTTTTCAGATCCAGTCAATGGTAAGATTCCAACATGGAAGGCCTGCCCATCAATCTACGATGTAATGATTACAGGATATACATACCTTACTCCATATGATATTGAGGTAACTAGAAATGAAAATGGAGAACCAGTAATTCAGGACTCCGATCAGTTCGGATTTCCATTTGTTCATTCTCGTGGTATTATGCCAGATTTCCCAGTTCCAGATGGCTACGAAGCCATTCACTTTGCTTGGTGGCCAGACTGGGCGGTAGAGTTGCCAAAGGGGCACAGTGCTCTATATATTCAGCCAATCAACAGGTTCGACCTACCGTTTCTCACCACTAGCGGTATCATTGATAATGACAAGGTTTTTATTCCAGGGACAATGCCATTCTTTATTAAAAAGGGGTTCTCTGGAGTAATTCCAGCAGGCACACCATATGTTCAGATAATTCCATTTAAGAGGCAGGACTGGGTGTCTGAATATAGCTATGAGTCAGACCCAGAGAAGATTTACTTAAAGAATTTCTTGAACTCTAAAAAGTACAGAGTTCCTGACGGTGGAGTTTACCAAAGAGACATCTGGTCAAGACGTACATATAAATAACTATATTATGGTAAACTATACATGAGGAATTATGTCTAGTCCATCCAACATCTACGCTGAAAAAATATTTGCGGAGCACCCAGTTGCTCTGTGGGCACTAGACGACCAAGCTGACTTTGTGTCTCTAATTTCAGAAGAAGACAGAGACCTTATTAACTGGGATATGTATATCGATGGCGAACAGGTCTCCAGCAATGACAAGCAAGACCTGATATCCACAGTTCTGAATGACAAGAATGAGCCATTGTCTGGAGTCACAAAAGTATACTCTGTAAGCGGTATGCCAACAGCTGGAGATTATGGCGAGATAGAGCTAGTTAGTCCAAGTGGTTTTGGAACAGGATCATCAACCCTATCGTTCGACAGCTTTAATCAAAAGCTGGGAACGTTTGCAATTGGCCTATATCTAAAATCAGAAAGCTCAAACCTATTCAGCTTTGAACTCGGATACAGATACCTTGATCCTGCAACTTCAGAGTATTACTATTTTTCTGAGGAATTTAAGGCTCCTAGAGATGACAAGTGGGTGCTGGGGTCAAAGACCTTTCAAGACTTGCAAGAATCCTCAAACATAGACATCGTAATTAAGATTAAGTATATTGGTGGTTCGGATGATCCAGAAAAGTACAAATTCTACTTACACGCACTTTCAATCGGTCAGTGGTCAGAAGAGTTCTTGAGCCAATCGGTTGGAGTTCTTAAGCAGGCAGTTCCAGTATCGATTCTTGGCTCAGATGTATATGGTGTCCAAGCCCAGGCATACGGAATCTCAGACTCTGATGGCTGGTACATAATTAACAAAAATACCCTAGCTGCGAAAAACACAAGCATTCCAATGGTATATGGTGCTTCTAGCACAACTGTTCTATCTACCAACGATAGTGGAAATCCATCCCTTGTAATACCCTCTCAAAACTTTTTGACGCTAGCTGGAAAGCATCAAGACTTTACATTTGAGTCCTGGTTCAGAATTAACTCAGCCACACCAACACCAAAAAGAATTTTTGGAAATCTTCGTGGCACAGACGGACTGTACGTAGATGGACCATTCCTTGTCTGGAAATATGGAAACAACTTCATGTCATATCAGGTGTCTGAGTGGGGCAAGCCAATGCTCCTACAGGTATCGCTTATGAAGAACCTAATGTCTATGACTATAGATGGAGAGCAAGTTGCATCGGCAATAATAGACACAGATTCTGTAGATCTTCCACCATCATTCTCTACTGTAGACGGAATAGAGCTAGACAACGGATGGCTAGGATTCTGGGCATACGAAGACGTACAGCCAATAGAGATAGACGCAGTAGCAATCTATCCTTATAGAATCCCAGAGATCGTAGCAAAGCGTAGATTCGTTTATGGTCAGGGTGTTGAGGTGCCAGAAAATATTAATACAGCATATAGTGGAACATCCATCATGTCTGACTTTGCCTTTTCACAATATGCAAACTCCTTTATGTACCCAGACCTAGGCAATTGGGAAACCTCTACAAGCGATAACGTTATTACAAAAGACAAGGTGCTTGCAGCACCAGCACACTCAATCCCACAATTTTCTTTTAGCTCTGGAAACTACTCCGACTGGCTTTCTGCAAACTCAGGGATTCAAAACGAATCCTCAAAATTCTTTGCTATTAAGCCACAGGGCTGGACGGCAAACGGATATGGATTTGTGGAGAATCTGTTTATTGGAAATCAGGCAACCTCAACAATCTACGGACTTTTCAAGATAAAGACAGACACACCACAAACACTATTTATCCTTGAAGACAAGATATCTGGAAACTTCCTTTCAATCAAGTTTGATGGAGAAGACATAGTTTATAGCTTAAAGTTTGGTCAGACCACAACAGACATTACAAAGATCCTAGCAATTGGAAGTCTGGCTCTTGGTGAAATCATTCCAGTGGCAATTAACCTTTCAAACTTCTCAAATTACTATGGCGGTAACGTTGCAAAACTGCTTGGAAACAGATCAAACCTATCTCTATACATCGGTGGGTACAAAGACCTATCCAATACCTTTACTGGAAACATCTACTCTATCGGTCTATGCAGTCCAAAGAACTACTCTAAGATCTCTCACCTATTCTCTGTTACTGGAGTGCTTAAGCAATTTGAGAATGTGTTTGATGTGCTGCCAGCAGACACCTATGACGCTGGCGACTCATACTTTGGAAATGGCGGAGGATACTATGACGCAGATGGAAACTTTGTCGATCTAGGTAAAGAATTTTGGGACTACTACATTGACGGTGGATCACCATCATCATTTGCAGCACTTGAAATAGTGGGGCACGTAGCCACAAACACCATAGTTCCAACAGAATACCTAGGCGAGTACGCTATCGACTCAATGACTGATTCTTATTGGCAAGACTATATTCCACTCAAATCTTTAGCAAAATATGTAGATGTTTCTACAACCAAGAAAGAGTATGCACTGGACTTTGTTCAAATCAACATAGGCTATCCGTCACCAACAAAGTTCGGTATCCTGGATAAGGAAGACACATGGACCTATTCAGAACTACAGTTTGAATACTCAGACCCAGTAGAAAGAACATATGACGAACTAGAAAACCCACTATTCACAGGATACAATTCCTACGAAGAGTTGGCCTACAAGTCTAAGAAAGAATATTTTTATGACACATCCGATTCTTTGGTAAGGACGTATGTCAGCTTCCAGTACCTTAACACTGAATATGGGCCAAACCTGTCGGAAGAATATTTTTCTAACGTTATGCCTGCCAATAAGAATGGGGTAGTTAAGCCAGGCGGAGAGTGGATGACAACCATGTACGAGGTGGTTGACAACATGGTTATCTATCCACCAAAGGGCGTTGACCTGGACAGCCTAGCACTGGTAACTCACGTAAGCATTAAGAGCAAGGGCGTTCATTCAAACCCAGCCAAGGTAAAGCATATCAAGTATGCATCCCAGGCTTTGAACTACAAGACACCAACCCCAATCGGTACAAGGTTTGGCTCACAAATCTTCCCATACTCAAAGCTAGGGTCTTATTATGACTACAAGAGAGATAATCCATTCACCACCTACAGAGAGACATCACCATACCTATATCTGACTAGAAATTCTGGCATTCAGCTAAAGGGTGATTTTGCCTCAAAGGTTGGACGTGGTATATCTGTGCCAATCAATAGATATAGATCTAATCAGTTTAAGATTCTAGCACTTCAGGCAGCCGTAAGATTTGATGAAGACTTCTTTAACTACTACCCAACCGAGGTATTTGAGATAGACGCTAACAGCCAGCACATAAAGATATATATGCAAGCAACTGACCCATATGGAAAGAGAGCCAGAATCTATGCGGTAAACGCAAAGACTGGAGAGACCACAGGAAACGTTGTTTTCTATATTAATGGTAGATTGGTTAAGGATGCAATCATTACAGTAAAGGAGTGGGCAATGCTTGGAATGTCATTCCCATCACTTATTGACTTCTCGTTGAACCCAGGATCTTTCAGAATCTGTGGTCCACTAACAACTAATCTTATTTCTTATTATCAGTCAACCAACATGCAAGATGTTCTATACATTCAAAAAAGACCTTGGATTGAAGTAAAAAGAGCTGAACAACAGGATATTTTCTGGAGTTTCTGGACTCCAGCATATCTTTGGGAAAACGTTTTGGTTATCTCCACACAGACGTATTATGGCGTTGACCCAGGTAAAATCTACCAAACATACACAGGAACCAACAAGATCCTAGTTGACGACGGAATCACATCTAGTGTTGGAAAGTATGGATACACCGTCTATAAGGGTGTAACGTGGATATCGGAAACACTGCCAGCCCTATAATGTGGTATAATGGTGGTTATGAATTCATTCGATCAGCAACTTTTAAGTAAAGTCCAGAAGCCAAGAGTCCAGGTAATTGAGGAGCAGTTCTCAAACTTTGGTACATACGTATGGATGAAGCCAAACGGAAAGCCATTCACAGATGGTTCTGGTAACGCACTGTCTATTGAAGGCATGAGAGATGACAAGGTCAAGATCAAAGAGCTAGCGGATGCAGCAGCTTACTGGGGTCAGCCAGAGGGACGTGCAGTTTTCTACCCAAACATGAAGAAGATTTCAGACGAAGAGCACTCTGAGCAGGTAGACAGAATGAACCAGGGACTTATCCCAAGCATGAACGACCTTGGTGCTGTTATCGCAGCCAAGAAGACACTTGAACTCTATGGAGATGAATAAGATGTCAGAAGAATACTACATCAGAGATCTCGGTATTGACGAAAAGCAAGAGACACAGGATGTGTTTAAATCTCAGGATCCATTCAATAATGCCTGGGACAACCTAAAGAATTTTGCTGGTATTGAGAAGAACTTTAAGCGTAGAACAGACAGACTTGAAAAAGCTAATAATGTTCCTATGGTTGAAAGCACACTGCAGTACAACAACGTAGATGTTACAAATCTAGGATACCAAGACAGTGCTCTTGCAATCCGTGGCGGTAGAGACGGTGCTTACTCTAAGGAGATTAACCCTGGTAAGGTATACCGAAACGGATACGGCCTATTCGACGTCATCACCCCACCCTGGAACCTATATGAACTTGCAAACTACTACGATATGTCATTTGCTAACCACGCTGCAATTGACGCCAAGGTTGAAAACATTGTGGGCCTTGGTCACCAGTTCCAGGCCACACCAAGAACCCTCATGGCCCTAGAGAACTCAGACAACCAGAGTGCAATAGAGAAGGCTCGTAAGCGTATCGAACGTGCAAAGGTAGAGGTATCTGATTGGTTCGAATCACTAAACCTAGACGAGTCAATGACATCAGTTCTTATGAAGGTTTGGACAGACTACGAGTCAACTGGAAACGGATACCTTGAAATTGGTAGAACTGTTAAGGGAGAGATCGGCTACGTTGGTCACATTCCTGCAACTACCATTCGTGTAAGACGCATGCGTGATGGATACGTTCAGATCATTGGAAACAAGGTTGTGTACTTCCGTAACTTTGGTGCAAAGAATGTTAATCCAATTACCAACGACCCACGTCCAAACGAGATTATTCACATCAAGCAATACTCCCCACTAAACTCATTCTATGGGGTTCCAGATATCCTATCTGCTATTGCTGCACTACAGGGTGACGCTCTTGCCTCACAGTACAACATTGACTACTTTACAAACAAGGGTGTGCCTCGCTACATTGTTACCCTAAAGGGTGCAAAGCTATCCGAAGAGGCAGAGGACAAGATGTTCCGCTTCCTACAGACAAGCCTAAAGGGTCAGAACCACAGAACCCTCTACATCCCACTTCCTGGAGACTCAGATACGAACAAGGTAGAATTTAAGATGGAGGCAGTTGAGAGTGGCACTCAGGAGGCATCGTTCAACGAATATCGCATCCGTAACCGTGACGACGTTCTCGTAGCACACCAGGTTCCGCTATCTAAGATTGGTGGTGGAGATGCTGCAGGTATTGCAGCTGCACTATCTCAAGACCGTACGTTTAAGGAGCAGGTAGCAAGACCAGCACAGCGTAACCTTGAGAAAGTTATCAACAAGATCATCAGCGAGAAGACAGATATCCTTGAGCTAAAGTTTAACGAGCTAACTCTAACTGATGAAATTGCACAATCACAAATTCTTGAACGATATGTTAGAAACCAGATTATGGTTCCTAACGAAGCTCGTGAACTTCTTGGTCTTCCACAACGACCAGACGGCGATCAGCCTCTTGAGATGAACGCTAGGGCTGCTGCAGATGCTACAGCAAACACAGCACAGACTAGAACAAGAGATGCTGAACGTTCTGCCAACTCTTCAGATGGTCCTGGAACAGTTGCTGGAAGAAATCCAAAAGGCGAAGGCCGTTCAACGCAATAATTTTGAACTATCGCCAAAATACAGAAAAATATTAAAAAAGGGTCTATAATAAGATAGTATGACTATATCAAAGGTTCACTGGAATACAGATGGCGAAAACGTTCGCATGTCAATGCCTTTTAGCAAGGTAGACAAGGAACGTCGTATCGTCTCAGGATTTGCCACACTTGACAACGTTGACCGCCAGGCTGACATTGTTACATCAGAAGCTTCTATGAAGGCTTTCTCAAAGTTCCGTGGAAACATCCGTGAAATGCACCAGCCGTTGGCTGTTGGCAAAATGGTATCGTTCAAAGAAGACAAATATTTCGACCCCGAAACCAAGAAGTTCTATTCTGGTGTTTACGTATCTGCATACGTTTCAAAGGGTGCACAGGACACCTGGGAGAAGGTACTTGACGGTACCCTTTCAGGTTTTTCTATTGGCGGTAGAATGAATAAGTGGGATGACGCTTATGACGAGAAGATGGATGCCCAGATCCGTGTTATCAAGGAATACGATCTAGTTGAGTTGTCTTTGGTAGATACCCCAGCAAATCAGTTTGCAAACATTCTTTCTGTCGAAAAGGTAGACGGTGTTGATGTCATCAAGGGTGACGGCATTGACGCTCAGTTGGAAAACGTATTCTGGGACTCTGAATCTGGCATTGTTGTTATTTCAGAAAACGAATCAGAGTCAAGTCCAACCACAGGCAATCAAATGCAAAACATTGGTTTCGTTGAAAAGTCAGATGCTGACAAAGTAGACATGATAAAGTTCTTAGTTGATAGTGCTAAAGGCATTAATACAATTGAGATAAATAAGGAGGCTAGTCCTATGAATGAAACAACAAATGAAGCAGTAGTTGAAGAAACCGCTGCAGTTGAAGAAACACAGGTCGCTCCAGAGGCAGATGCCACAGCTGAGGTTGCAGAAACAGCAGCTGAAGCAACAGTTGAGAAGGCAGCAGATGCTGACGAGGACGACGTTCCTGGTACTGAAGTTATGGAAGAGTCTGAAGACTCTAACGAAGATGACAAGACCGAGAAGTCTGAAACTGTTGAAGAGGTGTCTAAAGCAGATGACGTTACTGAGTCAGTAGCAGAAA
>JACCDM010035815.1_pt1 | contig 30175 bp, 18 predicted proteins | sample 7445851 | NCBI WGS metagenome assembly JACCDM01 (sample SAMN15323438, study PRJNA562643) | freshwater metagenome | isolation source: river surface water | place: USA:Blue River Watershed | collected 2017-08-16
AAAATTATTAATGCAGAGCAACATCAATATGAACAGTAATAAAACTCATAATATGATCTATAATTTTGGCCGGCAAATACCCTTTAAAAGTCGGTAAATCAAGTTTTAAATGCACCAACACAACATAAAAACTGCGAACAGCGCGTACTTTATCTTCGGGGCAAATTGATTCGTAGTAAATTTTGGCGTATTTAAAATATTTATCATAATCAAAATTTCCCATAATCATATTTCTTGGGAGATCATTAAGGCGCAAAACGGCCAATTCATCCAAAACTTTGTTATCGATTTTAAATAAAATCATTTTAGAAGATCTTAAATTATCTTGGGTGCTTTGTTCTGAACTATTTTGTTCTGAAATATTTTGCTGGTTATAAGAATAAACATAAATTAAATCATTTTCTTTTTCCCATTTCCAATCAAACTTTGTGTGTTTTGATGGATTCTTAACATAATAACAAGCCAACGTATAAATATAAGACAACAGTCGCGCTTTGAATTCGTATTGAACGATTCTGTTACCCATTCTAATGATAACTTCACAATTATCGAAAAGCGTGTTTTCGGAAAACATATATTGCGCAATAATAAAACACGTGCGATTGATTTTATCGATTCCGGTCATGTTTTTGGGTTCAAAACCAAAATCTTCAAAATAAAAATTATCGCTATTGGCTGCTTCTTTTAACATAGTATTTGCTTGTCGCCACGAAAAATGCAGATCATCATCTAGCTTAATATTTCGCGTAGTTTCATGCGAATATTTGATCATCACTTTAAATGAATCTTTTTTATCTTTTAAATCTTTTACAAGATTATTGAATACACGTTTAACATTTAGATTAGCGAGAACCTGGGTTGAAAGATTGGCTTTCATTTGGCGTGTTTAAAATAGGTGTTTATTATTAGGATGATTTAATTCAATTTTTTTGCAAATAGCTTAAAAAATATCCCTTAATATATAATTAAAAATTGCGAAAATAAAACCACTAAGGTATTTTATTAATTTGAGTTTTAATTTGTTTGCTGTATAAGATGAATAAATTCAATAGAGCGGCCATTAATTATTTCGGCGAGAAAACAAATCGCGAATATTTGAAATCAAAATTAATCACATATTTTTCATCGGGGAAATACGTTGGCTATCCTGGCACATCTAAAATATGCGCATCATATATTAACAAAACTCTAGATACACATTTGCATTCTTTTGTTCAACAAGTGGAACGCGATTTTCTATATACGCCGCTTGTTACGGAGCGTTACCCGAGCGATCAGAACCCTGGGGATCAAGTTGCATGTTTAAATATGAAATTCACCGAACATATGATTGATTTGGTCGAGGGTGATTTGTTAAATTGGGAACGCCGCCAAGAATATGCAGGGAATGCTTCATATACGCTCAATGATGGATTAAATGCTTCTAGCAAAACTATAGTAGGGCATGCGCCACGATCGGTGTTGCGTGACAAGGATACGAGAATTGTGGATGATCCAATGTTTCACTATCATACGAAAAGCGATATTTGGGGAGGAGTTGTTGGAGGAGGCGAAAACACAAAAAATAATGCTATTAAAACGGCTAGCGTGCCCAATAATGTGCTATTCGCGGAAGGCCAGCCGAGCGAATTTAATAGCTCTAAATGGATTGAAATGTTTGGCTCTAAGCCGTGTACTTTGCCACAAAACTTAGCATCAACAAGCTCGTGGCAATCTTCCGCTGTACAACTCCCAGACCGATCAAGTCGCGTCGACGATGTAAACAAAAAAACATGCGAAATCAAAGGCTTTAAATTCGCGCGTGCTAACAAATTGCAGCCGTTATCGTCGGAAACAAAAAGCGCCGATGCTGAAGTGAATAAATGGTGGTATCCAGTGAGTGCTGTTGCTTGTATTCGCGACGATCCAGTGGGCGAACTTAATAGGGATCGCGGTGTTGAATCTGGCGGGATTACACAGCGAAATCAGGTTGAATTTCCATACGGTAATGCATCGGGTTGGCGAGGATCATCTTTGGTGCAGAACTCGACGCACAGCACGCGTGAATCTAACCAAAACGAATCGCGGCGATTTATGCAGCATCCAGTACATCCGGCTGGCACGCAGCCGTTATATTCGGCGGTTCCTAGTGCTAAAGGATTTGTGTTTGATACTAGCGATTGCGGCAGCGAAGATAGTAGTTTGCGCAGTTATCATAGAAATGTTGTGTCTGAAGGATTTAATAACAAGCCTAACAAAAACGCTGTTTGTGAAGGATTCTCTTCGGGTGCAAAAACAACACAAAACAACATCGAATTATCAAATTCACAACAAAAACGCCAAGGGAATTCGCTGTGTTCTTATTCGCCCACAAACGTAGAAATTTCATCAGGGCATTCGTTCAGCGGCGTAATTGATCCCACCAATTTGGGCGACGAGAACAACCGATTCACAGGGGAATCCCCAGAATTTGCTGGGAATCATCTTGATCGTTTGCTTGGCACCCCTTATATTCAAACTCTTAATACGCAATATGGCGATGCTCCGCGACAACAAGCGGTATCCAGCTGTTATGATCGCGGCAAATATGGGGCTAAAATGCTCGCAGGGAAACCAGATAGCGAATTTAGCGGATCGCGACCGCAGAACAGCGTTATGTTTTGGCAAATTGGGGATGGGTTTGTTGATCAAAAGAACGACCCCCTTATGGAACGTCTGCAGACGCGGCGAATTTTCCGCAGTTTTAATCGCGGATGTGATTTTAAAGAAGGTGAGTCCTCTGGTAACACAAACGCAAAAAAAGTAACCATGACAAATCCGCATGGGAATTCAGCCAGCGACCAAATCCCATGGTTCGAACGCGCATTGTACAACCGCTATTATGAGCGAGATGTGGAAGAATCGGTCGGCGGATTCGAACTCGATAACTTGTCGCGGGGTTATGGCAAAGATATGATGTCCCTTTATTGCCGTGTGCAAAAAAAGAACCTGAACCCAATGTCGTGCGGGAAAACAGATCCGCCATATCCTAAGGGAAATCGCGAAATTCCGTTACCTAGCGGATACAATCAGGTTACATATGAAAATTCTAATAAAACTTACCCACCTTGGGCTTTTTATTCGCCTAAATAAAAAGTTATCATTTTTATTCGCCTAAATAAAAATTACCACAACATTTCTCGCAAAATGCATCTTGTTAAAATAAGTAACAACGTAATGATAACAACCCAACCAAATGTTTGCATATCTTTCTCAAATTTTTTAATTTTTTCCATATTTCCATGTTGTTCATACATATTGTTATTTTTCGATGCGTATTTTATAATTTAGATAAATACGATTCATTTGTTTGCGCAAAAAATTAAACAAAACTTACAATATGTTTTATAATTTCATCAGGAAAACACATCTTGTTAAATTCATTTTGAGATTGTATTCTTTTTAAAATCATGAAAGTTTTAGTTTTTTGTGTATTTTTTAGATTGCGTATAAACCGTAAATAATTACTGCGTTTTATGTATAACAGAGGATTGTCTAAATATGCATTAATTTTATTAAGTTGAAAACCAATTTTTTGCAAATTAGCAGGTAAATAATCCACATTGGTTATTTTATTATCAATGCAATATATTTCTCGCAAATTAGCAGGTAAATGATCTACATTGGTTATTTTATTATTAATGCAATATAATTCCCGCAAGCTAAAAGGCAAATGATCTACATTGGTTATTTGATTACCCCAACAATATAATATTTGCAAACTATCCAGTAAATGATCCACATTTGTTATTTTATTATAACCGCAATCTAATTCCTGTAAACCAGTTGGTAAATGATCTATATTGGTTATTTGATTGTGATCACAATATAATTCTCGCAAACTAGTAGGTAAATGATCTACATTTGTTATTGGGTTATTATCGCATTTTAATATTTGCAAACTATCAGGTAAATGATCTACATTGGTTATTTGATTATTCCAACAATCTAATATTTGTAAATTAGCAGGTAAATGATCTACATTTGTTATTTGATTGTGATCACAATATAATTTTTGTAAACCAGAAGGTAAATGATCTACATTGGTTATTTGATTGCTATAGCAACGTAATATTTTCAAACTATCGGGTAAATGATCTACATTGGTTATTTTACTATAACCACAATATAATATTTGCAAACTATCCGGTAAATGATCCACATTGGTTATTTTACTATAACCACAATTTAAGTCTCGCAAACTAGTAGGTAAATGATCTACATTGGTTATTTGATTATGGCTGCAATATAATTCTTGCAAACCACAAGGCAAATTATCTACATTGGTTATTTTAGTACAACAACAATCTAATATTTGTAAATTAGCAGGTAAATGATCTACATTTGTTATTGGGTTATTATCGCATTTTAATATTTGCAAACTATCAGGTAAATGATCTACTTCCGTTATTTTATTATAATAACAATTTAATTCTCGCAAATTTGGATATTTTGCTATTTCCTCGTAAAATTGTTCAGTTGTAAAATTTCTACTGCTTATATCTAATTTTGTGATTTTGTAATCCATGTTTTTGCTATTAATTTCACATAATTCAATTTTTTATAAAAAATTAAACAAAACTTGCGATGTATTTTATGATTTCATCAGGTAAACAAAATTTGTTGAATTCATTTTGCACCTGTATTCTTTTTAAAATCATGAAAGTTTTAGTTTTTCGTGTATTTTTTAAATTGCGTATAAATCGTAAATAATTACTGCGTTTTATGTATAACAGATGATTGTCTAAATATATATTAATTTTATTGCGTTTAAAATCAATTTCTTGCAAACTAGAGGGTAAATGATCCAGATTGGTTATTTTATTATCATAGCATTGTAATTTTTGCAAACTAGCGGGTAAATGATCTACTTCCGTTATTTGATTATAGCCGCAATTTAATTCTTGTAAATTAGCGGGTAAATGATCCATATTGGTTATTCTATTTTCATAGCAACTCAATATTTGCAAATTGGGTTGTAAATGATACATATTTGTTATTTGGTTGCCGCCACAATATATCTTTTGCAAACTATCGGGTAAATGATCAACATTGGTTATTTGATTACCATCACAATATATCTTTTGCAAACTATCGGGTAAATGATCTATATTGGTTATTGTATTATTCCAACAATATAATATTTGCAAACCACAGGGTAAATGATTTACATTGGTTATTTTATTATAACTGCAATTTAAATCCCGCAAATTGATAGGCAAATTACATATATTTGTTATTTGATTATAACTGCAATCTAATTTCTGTAAATTAGTGGGTAAATGATCCAGATTTGTTATTTGATTATAACTGCAATCTAATTTCTGTAAATTAGTGGGCAAATGATCCACATTGGTTATTTTATTGTTCCAACAGTATAATATTAGCAAATTAGGAGGTAAATGATCTACATATGTTATTCTATTATTATCGCAATATAATTCTTGCAAATTAGGAGGTAAATGATCTACATATGTTATTCTATTATTATCGCAATATAATTCTTGCAAATTAGGAGGCAAATGATCTACATTGGTTATTTGATTATATCTGCAATATAAGGTTTTCAAATTTGGATATTTTGCTATTTTCGCGTAAAATTGCTCAGTCGTAAGATTTTTATGATTTAGGTTTAATGTTGTTGTTTCATAATCCATGTTTTTGGTATTAATTTCACATAATTCAATTTTTTGGTGTTTAAATTTAATATATATTGTATTTTGTTCTTTGACCAAAATTATGGATCGCAACAAATCGTTAGACATAATCTTGGTGCTACCGAACCAACTTTTTGAACAAAATGATTTAATCGCAAAAGCACCCCCTTCCGCACAAATTATTTTATATGAAGCAGATGTCTATTTTACCAAATACAAATATCACAAATTAAGATTAGCTTTTGCCCGAGCTGCATTTAAAAATTATGCCGAGTGGATTGAAAAAAAATATAAACGAAAAGTAAAATATATAAACTTCAATGAAGATTTCGCGATTGCTACCGCAAAATCAACCCATTTTCATATTCATGTTTATGACCCCGTTGATCACGATGTATCAAAATGGCTTAAATCAGATTTGATTGAGTTTTTCCCCACTAGTTTGCGAAAAAATGTAAAAATAACAATACATGAAACCCCAATGTTTTTGTGTTCAACACCCGACATCAAAAATTATAAAAGCAATATAGGCGGATCATCTGGCAGTAATCCAATTTATAAGCAAACATCATTCTATATCTGGCAGCGCAAAAGAATGCAACTTTTGCTGGATACCGCGGGTAAACCAATTGGAGGGAAATGGTCGTTTGACAAAGAAAACCGATTGCCATTTCCGAAGCCAGTTAATGGTGCTGACAGTATGCAAAAGTCAAATAATTCGCGAAAACATAAAACAAATCCATACGATACGATATTACCCGCGAATACAACAAAACACGTAATAGAGGCCATTAAATATGTGGAAAAATGGTTCGCAGGAAACCCAGGTGTTATCTCCGGTGGGTCCCTTTATTTGCCCACCGATCACGCGGGAGCCAAAAAGCAATTTAAACGATTTCTTGCCGAAAAATTGGCATGTTTTGGCCCATATCAAGATGCATCACGGAACGATGTAATTTTCGGGTGTCATACCGTTATTTCGCCACTTTTAAATGTGGGGCTTTTAACGCCGCAGTGGGTCGTGAACGAATTAATTGCACATTGGAAGTCTAAATCTGCTGTGTTACGCGGCACCGCTAAGCAAAAGTTACTAGAAAGTGTTGAGGCTTTGTTGCGGCAAATAATCGGGTGGCGAGAAATTGTGCGTTTGTTGTATGTCGAAGAATATCCGACTATGGTTAAAAGCAATTTCTTTAAACACACGAAAAAATTGCCACAGGAATGGTACGCTGATCCCTTTAAAATGGCTGAAAATTCGGCGAAGAGCAAATTGCATCAAATAACACCAGTATATGATTTGCTTAAAAAAGTGTGGGTTGTGAGCTATGCCAATCACATCGAACGATTAATGTATTTGGGCGGATTTATGCTGTTGTGCGAATTCTCGCCTGTTACGATCCATGATTGGTTTATGTGCATGTTTATTGATAGTTACCAATGGGTTATGGCGGCGAATGTATATGCGATGAGCCAATATGCAACGCCAATATTAATGACAAAGCCTTATTTTAGTTCATCGAATTATATTATGAAAATGAGTGGGGTGTCCGCGCACCCTACAACATCGCCTATCGGCTCTATGCAACCTAAAACAGCGCAAACTAAAACAGCACAAAACAAACCATCAAATGATTTAAATTGGCAAGAAATATGGAATTCTCTATATTATGCCTTTATCGCGAAACACAAAGTTTACTTCGCGAAAAACTATGCAACAGCCCGCGGGGTTTATCATTGGAACCAGAAGTCACAGAGCGAAAAAAATAAGATTTTGAAAATCGCGAAAGATTATTTAGGCAATTATTAGTGTATTAGCCGCCGCAAAAAATTGATTATTTATTTTAAACATATAATTACAATCTATATACCTTCTGTCGAGCTACCATAATATAGCTTATTATACAGATTAGATCTTTTAAGCATAAATTTTATAAAATACAGTTTAGATAGTTTAAAATGGACAAGACTGACCAAAAATCTCTTAAAATCCTAGATGATATTTGCAATGAATACAAACGCAATAAAGATGTTGAGTTAGAATTGCGTTTTAAAAATGTTACAAAAGAATTATTCGAATCTCTTTACAACAATTTATTAAAATCCCCGCAATTCACATCAAATGGCATAAAATACACCATGGATGTAATTAGCGAGAATATCTTTGGCGCGACTGGCAAGTTTGGCGCAACTAAGTATATCAGGCGGCAAACTTTTGAATTTGATGAAAAAACCCATCGCAGAAATCTAAAATCGGTGTCGTATCACCAAAAATACCCAATTGCTAAACCTTATTTTGTCGAGGATTACATTAAATATTCGGTGAATTTAAGCAAAGAATTAGATATTGACGCCTTTAATTCCCGCGACAAGGCGATGGTGCGGTTTAAGAATCGTATTTCGTTTCTTGATGAGACAAAGCAATGGGTTGTGGATCTTACGGCGACAAAAACGTCTGTTATCAACGAAGTCGGCCCTATAATCGGCGATATTCTTAACGGCGTTTTCCGCGCATCAACTCCAGAAACGTTCTTTAGTAATTTAGATTTGGCCCATATTAATCAGTTTGAAATCGAAATAGAACATTTGGGCGAGAACAAACCCGCGTTTCAGTCGCAACAAATTACAGCGATCGCAAAATCTGTGTTTTCGCTAATTAGTTCGGCTTATGTTATGGAATCGGCCTATCGCGACGAAGTGCATTTGATCGCGGAGAAGATACTTAAGAATAAATCGGTGCTGTCTTATTTTAAATCGACTTATGGACTCAAGCAACTGCTGAATCAATCGAAACCATTAACTCGCGGCGAGTATCGTGAAATTTACCCGCCTGTGGGGTGGTATTTGACTGAAAAAGCGGATGGAGTTCGCTGTGCGATCCATTTGGTTAATAACGTGTGCAAAATTGTGAGCGATAAGTTGTTTGAATTTGTTGGTGGTAATTTTATCAATACACCGCAAACGTCACAAAACACAAAACAATCCGATCGCCCGGAAAACTCGCAGCAGAACCAACCAGTCGCGAAAAGAATTAATAAAAATCAAGAATATATTGCGGAGGGCGAATTGCTGTATGATGAAGAAGGCAAGCCATCCAAAATCTTATTATTTGATGTCATGCTTTTCGACGAAGAAAACTTGATAGAAAAAGGCTTCTCTTATCGCGTCGATTTCTTAGAGAAGATGGCAGAAATTTTGAATGGAGTGTTGGCTGGCGCCGAATCCAAGACGCAAAAAAACCGTGTATCAGTGGTCGCCAAACAAATGGTGGTTCTAAATGAGCTAAATTTGGGCGACGCTGTGAAAAAGGTTTACGGTGGCAAATACCCTTATGGAATCGATGGTTTAATTTTCACTTCTCCATACGATGGCTATTTCGATACTATTTCCTATAAATGGAAGCCCCCCGAGCATAATACTATTGATTTCTTGGCAGTTAAAGCCCCGCAGAAATTCCTCGGAACAAAACCATTTTTAACCAAAAAAGGCCACGATCTTTATTTGCTGTTTAATGGCGTGCAATACGATGTCCAGAATAGGCTCGGCATAAGGCTAATCCCGCAATACAGTGTGATTTTCCCCGACATTTTCTACTCTATTTCGGGCAAATCTCACACGGCACCTACCGCGTATTATCCTATGCAATTTTCGCCCTCGGCAAATCCCCTGGAGTATTTATATTACCACAAAAGCGACGAATCCGCTATAGATCTCAATTATAAAATTGTTGAAATGCGCAAAAACCCTAAATGCATCGATAATCATGAGCTTGACTTTTGCGATGGCTTTTTAGGCCCATGGGAGCTGGTGCGAATCCGCGAAGATCGAAAAATGGAGAAGAATTATTTCGGCAATGATTTTATGACGGCCGAGAAAAATTACCAGATTTATTTAAATCCGCTGCGTTTGGAGGATTTGACTAACCCGCCCACCAGCTATTTCATGAAAACAGCCGATGACACTTATAAAGCGGCGCATGGCTTCAGACGATTCGTTATTTCTATGCTCACGCTTGAATACGCGAAAAACGCCCCAAAGCTTGTCGATTTTGGCGCTGGCAGAGGCGCGGATTTGCGGCGGTATTATGAAGCCGGAGTCAAAAATGGGCTTTTTATCGACACTGACGAAGAAGCGCTTGCCGAACTCTTACAGCGCAAATTTAACATAATTAAGCAAAAAAACCGCGAAATGAATCAAGCACATAAACAGTATGGCAGAAATTTCAATGATTCGGTGAAAACATCCGATGAATTCAACATGTCTATTAATGTACTTCGCGCTAACTTGAATCAAAATTATGCTGAAACATTAGAGCAATATTCGCGATTCGATATTATGCCAGAAAGCGTTAATGTAGGTGTTTGTAATTTTGCGTTTCATTACTTTTGCGAAACCACGGAATCGCTGCGTAATATCATTATGCTGATTTCGAAAACGCTGCAAATAGGCGGCAAATTCATCCTAACAACTATGCATGGCGGGCTGGTGTTTGATAAGCTCAAAAATTTACAGCAAGGGAGTTCATGGGAATTAGTTGAAAATAACACGGTGAAATACGCCATTAAAAAGCTATACCCGAGCGAAGCCAAGCAAAAGCTTTCTATTGGGCAGAAAATCGCGGTTAAATTGCCAATGACAGATACAATGTACGAAGAGCCGATTTGCGACCTAGAACTCGTTATTAAGGAATTCACAGCGGCTGGGTTTGAGTGTGATAAGTTAGCGCCATTTTCTGAGAAGTTAGGGTTATTTCAGAAGGAAAATAGGCATTTATATGAGCGTTTGTCGGAGCAAGATCTTGAATACGGCGAATTATTCTATTACGCGATTTTCACAAAGATGAAAGCTATTAAGAAAAATAAATGAGAAATAAATTAGAAAAAACCAGAAAATTAAAAAAAGCAAAAATATTATTTTTTTGATAAAATCTTTTCATTCTTTTGTTTTGAATTTTTCAATCAAATCAGATCTTAATTTTATTTTATTGGGACTCAATTTCTCAAATTTATCTTGATCTAAAACACGTATGTTAGATATATATCTATCTTGCACATTACATTTATAGGATTTGCTAACGGATTTAGGATCTAAGTATTTTTTATTTTTTTCTGCTTCATTCGGCGATAACTTACCTAAAATTTTATTATTTGTTTGAATATTTTTTATTAAACAGGGATTTTCACTCTCGTCTTCCAAAAATGACCATGTGTTTAATAATGAAAATGTTTCAATTTGTTCTTTATTAAGTTTTCTATTAACTGCTAATGTGCGTCTCGACACAAAACCAGAAATTGAATTTTCATATAGAAGCGAATTTAACATTTTTGTTTCTTTATTAAAATTATTATCTTTATCGAAATTATTGGATAGTTTTGAACAAATCGTGGATGGAATTTCTAGTTCAATAGGCAAATCTTGCAAAACAATTGCAATTGCAGGATATTTCGTTACCGCGTTTTTCACAATTTCCATAATATCATTAGAGTTTGCAAAATTAGGTGGGTAATCAAAATTTTTAACAACACATGTGAGGAAATGCGGATATTTGTCGACAACTCTTTTCCGTATTTCGATAATGAGACCACATAACTTCACATCTGTTAATTCTCGAAATTTTTCGTCATTTCCCGCAATCAACAAATAATTGGTTAATTCTGAGATTTTATTTTCAATAATTTCATATAAATAAACATTGTTTAAAATTTCAATAATTATATTTTCGGTGTTTTCCAAAGGCTGGAAACATTCGAACTTGCTCTCATTTTTTAAGCATATTTTTCCAAACACAAGACTCATTAACGACACGCAACTTAATCGCATAAATTCAATAAAGGACATATCATTATTGTTGTTTAAAATCTCATTAATTCGTTTAATTATCCATTCCTCAGAATTTAATCCGGTATTTTGAAGAAATTCAAAATTATCATCTAATACTGAAATGATATTCGTATCTTCTAATATTGCTTGAATTACTTGATCTTCTGTTATGTTTTCTCTAACAACTGGTGAATGGTTCTGATAAATTATCATTAATACCATATTTGTTGGGTTTATCATAAACTCATCAAAAACTTCTTTGGTAATATCCTCATTATCCATGTTCTCAATCATATCTGGGTCATCTTTTAATATTACTTTGACAAGATTAGGCCAAAAAGGATGTATTGCTTTAAACATGCTTTTATTATAATTATCTTCTACATATTTTTGAACGGATAGAACCAAATCTTTATTTTTCGAATGTAATAATTTATTAAGAATAATGCCAGATTTACTGTATTTATAAACTTCGAACAAATCTAATTCGGATACAAATTGAAAATTATCACTATTATATTCAATTGCTTTGTCAATTACTTTAATTGAGGGCTTTCTTATGTATCTCAAAATCGGCTGAAACCGATCTTGTTTTTTTAACGCTTTTAAGGATGTCAATTGCAATTTTTCAGATGGATTCAGTGAATATTGTATAATGAGAGGATATTGCTTTATATACATTAATATTTCATCATCGGTTGGATTGTTAATGTATTGTATAAAATTTATATCAAAATCCAATCCATTCATTCTATTTTCATCATTAGGATTTTCCTGTAATTTTTCTTTAATCGCAAAATATTCATATAAATCATCAATAGAATTTATCCATTGTGAAGCAAATGTTGTATTGTATTTTTCAGTAAATTCATGATAAAACTTTGGTTTTTTAAAAATCGGTTTCAAACAATTATTTTGCGATGAAATTGTTTTTTCGGGTTCGTCATTTTTCGTTACCAAAAATTTCCTTGATCCAATATCATTATGTTTCATGGCAATATATAATTCATCTTCGGCTAGCACAATTTTAGATCTCTGTGCAAAATCTCCGTGTCTCATAATTGTTAAATAATTAAAATAGAAATCTCGAAGATAATTGTAAAAGAAATTGGAAATGCTGCTTTTTACGAAAGTTACAGATTTAGATAATGAAGACTCACTGTAAATTTGTTGTTTATTTTCCGAAATAAATTTTGAAACTTCAACGATAAAGTTATGTAATGTATTTATTGGCGCTAGTTTATCATACGGCTGATATCGTAAATGATGATCCAGGGTGATGTTAGGGTGTTTAACAACTGTTTTAATAAAACTTTCGATAATGAAATCAGTAATTTTAGAAATCTCAAGCAATTCGGGGCCCAAACCTTTCATAAACATAAATGTTTGCCAAATATTGGTATCGGCGGATGTTAACAAGTTTTTGGCGAGTTTGCAGCTCATCAAAAGGCTAAAAATTGATTTTATATCTAAGAAAGCTAGGATCTCACCCAATGCATTATGCGGAAGGTCAAAAATGCTAATATTTTGCATTTTGTATAATTTGGTGCAATTTTGTATAATTTAGAGCGATTTAGAGCAGTTTGGTGTATTTAAGCTATCACAAAACGTTCTTTTTATATTTATGTAAATACGGTTCAATTTTTTTCCAATATTTAGAAAAAAATAAAATGTATTTGAATGCTGCGATTTTAATCGCTCAATAAATCTTTATTGGATGATGCATTCCTTTTTACCCGATGATATTCCAGAATATTTCACACGCCGAATATTTGAATTATCACTGCTGTTGTCATCACTGTTGTCACTTTTGTCATCGCTTTCATCACTTTCATCGTTGTTGTCACTTTTAATATCATTTGTATTTTCATTTTCATCATTTTGTTCAGGCCGTTCTGAATTATCATTTTTGTCGTCTGGTGTTTCTGCTGCATTTTCGTCAGATTTATCAACAGTTGACGATTTGACCTTACTGTTTTTCACCATTTTCAAAACTTTTAATCTAGATTGCATTTGTTGTTGTAATTGTTGTAATTGTTGCTGGAATTGCTGCACTTGTTGAAGTCCTTGAACAGGGCCAAACGAACCTCCGTATTCTGAATAACTAGGTGAATCAGAATTATGTGATAAAATACGTTCAGCGAATTTCGCATTAGCAACAATAATTTTGTTTAATTGTGTTTGTGTTAACTGCGATTTTTTAATAATATAAATAGTATTGCCCATGATATCATATCCAGCCTCATGTGTTATATTTTTAATTTTTTTCACTGACGAAATATAATCTTTATTATCGAAAAATTCGCTTGGCAATAATTGTTTGGCTAAAAACATGCGTCTTCGGTGAATAACATCCACCAAATATGGGTTTCTAGTTTTTGTGTAACAATATGGATTTAACATAGCATTTTTATCAAAAATTTCATCATCTAAGTGAATTCTTTTGGCGTTTTCAAAAGGATTTAAAATTAATGCTAATTCTTGCGCTTTTTTGCTTAATGGGACGCTAAGATTCCCAGCGCATTGTGGTGAACAGACGATGGCTTGTGTTTGATACGCCTCTGGTATATTTTTAAAAATTTCAACAATAGCTGGGTATTTTTTAATAGAATTTTCAATAATTTGATTATAAATTTGAGAATCTTTGAAATTCTCGGGGTAACTCCCACCAACAAGCATGTATGACAACAAATAAGGATGTTTATCAATAACAGATTTGCGGATATTAATAATCATATTTCCTAATTCTTCTTCGCCTAAAATTGAAATTTTTTGACCTTTTGATTTTAATTTCTTATTTTTTTTAATTTCTTTGATTTTATGCGATATCAATGACTTAATTGTTTTGAGACTTTTGTTGCCTTTAGGTGACTCATCTTCTAATTCCGGGAGTTCGTCGGATGAATTTGCTTGTTTTTCTGATTTTGATGGTTTGCTTCTTGTTGCGATTTTGATATGCTTAGATGATGATTTATAGTCGGTCTGTTGCGTAGAATCAGAACCGCAAGGGCAACTATCGCAACTACCTTTTTTCCAAGTTACGGTGACATTATCGGGGCATTCTCCATAATCTTTTTCCATGTAATAATAACCTTTGTTTTGTGATTTTGGTGATTTTTGATCATCACTTTCAAGTGATTCTTTTTCTTCATCAATTGATTTTTCTTTTGATTTGGTTTGTTCTTTGCTTTTGTTTCTTTCGATTTTAAGAGCAATCGATTTCTCCAATTTAAGATAGAGTTTATAATTTTTAATAAAATCTTCGGTATTTAATGTTAAACCAAATAAATGGCTAAAATCAGGATTTAATAAATCAATAATATTGTATAACTTACAATATACAGATACAATTAAATCGCGATTTTCTAATACTAAAGATTGTAATAAATCTTCGGTTTGGTCATCATGTTGTTTAATAAACTCTTCTAAAACTTTTGGGTTTTTAAACAAAAATTTCTTCAAATCATCCCGAGGAATCAAGTTGATTGCAACAGGACAATGTTTTAATAAGATATCAATATCAAATTTTTTATCGCAATACCACGCGATAAACTCAGCATTTATATTTTGCGAATAAATCATCTCAATATTTTCTGGATCTTTTTCTATAATAGCATGAATTAATTCTAAAGGTTGTACTTTCATATGTCTAATGATTTTAGGGTAAATTAAAGCGCATCTATTATTAAATTCATCATTAATCTTATAAGTGCGAATAATTTGCACAAATAGATTCATATTAGGATTAGCTTTAAAAGCCTCAAATAATTTATCAATAGATGAAATATATTTAACATTATCTAACGACATCTTAATCGCGCAATTGATAGTGGCTTGAGTTGGATTTCTTAAATATTTAAGAAGTTTTCCTGAATGTATTTTTTTGTTCATTTTTTTCAAACAATATAACTGCAGCGGTTCTGATTTAATACATAGTTTAAGCAAAGCTTTTGGGTTCTTTTTAGCAACTAACTTAATTTCTTCTTCAGAAGGATCTTCGATGTAATTAATTAATTTTGTATCGAATTTAAGAACATCAAGCCTATTTTCAGGTAAAATCAACCCATTGCATAAATCATATTTATATTTATAATGTGAAACAATATGTTTATGATCTTTGATATTATCAATCGATTGCAATTGTGATTTTAAATCAAAATTATTGGTTGATGATGTTTTCTCCAATGTTGTTTTCTCTGACGTGGTATCATTTAATGTTGATGTTTCTTTTGTTGATCCGCGATCCGATGGAATGCAACTTTCAAGGCAATACGATGGGTTTTTGTTGCCATATGAAATATATTCGCTTTTATTAGTTTTAAGAGTTTTTTTCAATGCAATTAACATTAACGGATCGTCGCTGAAAATTTGCACGGATTTACAATTATTTGCTTCATGAAATTGTTGTCCAATTAGTTCAAAATGTCTGACGGTGCAAAATAGGTATAATTTATAAATATTAATCGGATTATTATTAAAATAAGATCTGGCGAAGTTTTCGTCTACTTGAGTTTCTGGCATATTCATTAATTTATTATAAATTTTTGCATATTCATGATTCGCAGTTTCCGCAAAAGTCTCGTAATTCCCAACTAAGCCTTCAATGCTTTTATTTTTTGGGATACCAAGGGAGCAAAATGATCTATTCATGCGCATTTTGACTAATTCATCAATTATCAGCTCAGAATAATTTCGTAAGGCGTAAGTTTCTTCAACAAGACCTTTGCAAAGCATAATATCATGCCATCCTTTGATTGTATCAAATGAATGGGTCCATTTCGACAAATTTACAAATTTGCATATTTCGCGAACACTCAAGTCAGAAATGATCTTGATAATGAGGTCGTAGTACATATCTGTGATATTGGTGGGTTCTTGGTTCATGGTATAAAGTGTTTGAAAAGTGTTTGAAAAGGGTCTGAAAAGGATATAAAGTGTTTGAAAAGGGTCAAAAACAAGGCCAAAAAGGGTATATAGTATATAAGTCCATAAAATTCAATTTTTTATGAGTCTTTAAATAGCTAAAAAATTGATCGCTGAAAATCCTATTAAATAAACAACGCTATTTAAACATTTTATATTGTGTGTTTTGTGACATACCTCAAATGGCATCGAAAAATATTACCATCAAAAATTTTGCTTCTGAATTGCCGGGCAAGATCCCCGAAAACGATAAAATCACATACGTATTCCCCACTGTGACTAGCACCAATCAACATGGCAGCAAAACAATGTGGACCATTATTGTTCGCGTTAGCATCTTAAATAAAGATGAACCAGAAAAATTTGCCGAAATCACCCCCGATTATTTTAACAGCGGCAAACAATTACCCGCTAATTACGCCGGCTGGACAAAAGTTCTGTCTTTGATCGAGGGCGGCAAAACCCGCGTATCCGACCCAACATACATTAAAACGGGCAAAAACGTTGGCAAAGCTAACGAAACAAATGTGTTCACGCAAGCTTTACGCGACGCTCTGTCGAAATACAATAAGCAGGCGCAAAAGGCCAAAGAAGAGGCTCAGCTAAATGGCGCGACTTTATTTGCGCCGATGTTAGCGCAGCCGATTGGTAATGAGAAAATTGCTGAAAATGTGTATGTGCAGCGGAAATATGATGGTGTTAGAATTGTTTCATTTATGAATTCTGGAGTTTCTGCTGAAAGCACGCTAGAAAAAGCACCAGAAAACTCCCCAGAAACCACAGTTGTAATGTACTCCAGAGCAAAGCATGCATATCCGCAATTCGAGGGTATCAAAAAGCAATTGCTCGAAATTTTTAAACACTTCGAATCCCGCGGGGTTAAAATCTATTTGGATGGGGAGTTGTATAAACATGGCGTTAATTTGCAAAACATTTCGGGCGTGGCTCGCCGCGAAAAGACAAAACAAGATTTGGATCTCGACTATTATATTTTCGATTGTTTCTTCCCTGGTGATCCGCAGCGTGAATCGCTGCCATACGCCGAACGCAAAGAATATATTGACGAAATGATAGAATTATGGGGAGGGTATCAAGGATCTATTGGGAAACTGCCAAATATCAAATTTGTCGAAACTTTCACAGCTAGCTCAAATGAAGAAGTAGATGTTCTGTATAAGAGATTTTTAAGCGAAGGCTATGAAGGCGCAATGGTGCGGCTTAACAAACCATACAAATACAGCGTGAATGATTACCATAGCCCATGGCTGCTGAAGATGAAACCCGAAAAAGATGCTGAATTCAAAATTATTGGATATACTAAGGCGGAAAAGGGTAAATCAGAGGGTGCACTTATGTTTACACTGGAAACTGCGGATCATAAGCAATTTTCGATCAATTTATCGGGGGGTTCCACAATTAAAGAGCTAAAAGAACTTTACAAAAAAATGGGGGAACCAAACGCGACTGTTGACCCGAATGATGTAAATTTGGAAACATCTGTGGTTTCTGCTGAAACCAAACCAACGCCCGAAACAACAGAAAACGCACATCAAACTGTGTTTGATGCCAAATACAAGGGCAAAAAATTAACAGTATATTTCGATGATTTATCGGCTGACGGGATCCCAGTCCGCGCAAGAGTCAAAGGCATTGTTGTGCGTGACTATGAGTAAGGTTGGGCGGTTTTAATCGTTTTCGGTGAAAACAAATAAATTTTTTTGGAAATCAAATTTTTGCGTATTTGATGATGCTGCGCTAGTTTTCCCATTTTCAAGCTGCAATGTTTTTGATCCCGTATCAACGCCATTAACCCCCATCATAACGCGCTTACGGTAGTCTGTGACCACTTGCCCGCCATCCAGAGTTCGTTCGCGCATTTCATTCGAAAACGCATTCAATTTGGGCATAACATCGCGTTTAATATAATTATCTAGCTGTTTCGAAGTGTCGCGTGTGATTACTTGCAGTTGTTTCTCGTTTGAGTTCTTGATTTTGGTTTCGGTATCATCTTCTAATTGTTTTTTAATAAATTTGAGTTTATCAACTAATTCTTTGCGTACAGAAGCAACTTCTTCTTTAACCGCGGATTTAACGCATTCGCGAATATATTCTTTCATTTCGGGCGAAATTGATTTGGACATTATTGTTATATTTAAAGTTAATATAGTTTTAATTTGATTTTTGGCAAAAAAAAATTATAATGTTTAAATTAAAGATAGTAAATTATATGCATTATTATATCTTTTGGTAAACCAATGTAACATAACGGGGAATCAATTTCTATTGCTGAAAGCACCATAAAAGCACATGTTTTACGCTGTTTAAGTTTGTTGGATCTATAGGCTAAATATTTGCGACGTTTAACAATTTTTTGAGCAAATGGCCCAATTACGTCAGGGCTTTTATCTCCTCGGCGCATTTTGTAATATTCTTGCGTAGCATCACAATCACCTTTTTCCGAAAAGTTTGGTGGATAAATTAATGAAAGCGTATTATTTTGCCAAAATATAAATTTAATAGAATATGTCAAGTGGTCAAAATTAGTTATTTTATTGTTTCCACATTCTAATATTTGCAAATTAGCGGGTAAATGATCTACATTGGTTATTTGATTACCATCACAATATAATACTTGCAAACTAGCGGGTAAATAATCTACATTGGTTATTTGATTATTCCAGCAATGTAATATTTGCAAATTAGGGTGTAAATGATCTACACTGGTTATTAGATTATTATTACAACATAATTTTTGCAAACCAGTAGGTAAATGATTTACATTTTTTATTTGATTATAATAGCAATATAATTCTTGCAAACCAGTGGGTAAATGATCTACATTGTTTATTTGATTACCACAGCAATATAATTTTTGCAAAATATCGGGTAAATGATCTACATTGGTTATTTGATTATTACTACAATTTAATTCTTGCAAACTATAGGGTAAATGATCTACATTGGTTATTTGATTATTCCAGCAAATTAATTCTTGTAAACTAGCAGGTAAATAATCTAGATTAGTTATTTGATTATAATTGCAACATAATATTTGCAAACCAGCGGGTAAATGATCTACATTGGTTATTTTATTATCACGGCAATACAATATTTGCAAACTAACGGGTAAATGATCCACATTAGTTATTTGATTATTCCAACAATATAATTTTTGCAAACCAGCGGGTAAATAATCTAGATTAGTTATTTGATTACTATAGCAATATAATATTTGCAAACCAGCGGGTAAATGATCTACATTGGTTATTTGATTATGACGGCAATCTAATGTTTGCAAACCAGTAGGTAAATGATCTACATTGTTTATTTGATTGCCATTGCAATCTAATATTTGCAAACTAGCGGGTAAATGATCTACACTGATTATTTGATTATGGTTGCAATCTAATTTCTGTAAACTAGCAGGTAAATTATCCACATTGGTTATTTGATTTTCAGCACAGTTTAATTTTTGCAAATTTGGATATTTTGCTATTTCCGCATAAAATCGTTCATCATTTAAATTTTGTTTACTTAAATCTAATTCTAACACATCATAATAGATTTCTGGCATTTTTAAGATTAATAAACGTCGTAATTAATCAAAAAATAAGAAAATCAATTTTTTCTCGGTTTTCCCTAAACCATATTATCTTCCGGAAATTGTTCTGTTTTGGTAACATTGGAAGTATTGTCTTTGTTAACACTGTTAATACTGTTAACATTATTACCATGTTCTTTTCTATCGTCTCGAGTTGGCTCATTTTCTTGTTTTTTCTCAACTTTTGGTTCTACTTGCTTTGATCCTCCTGATTGTTTTCCACTTTGGTTGCCACTATGATTACCGCTTTGCTTGCCACTTTGGTTCGACAGCTCAATAATATCAGCTAATTCCCCAGTAAATTCAGCCGTAGATGTAGATTTCTTTTTTTCCACAACTTTTTTGAAGAAAATAGTGATTTTCTCATCTTTGCGTTCTTCATTAGTACGATGTATTTTAAAATCGTATTTGTCCGGTTTAACACGATGTTCTTTATATACTGGGGTGATCTCCACAACTTTAATTGGAGGCAACCCAGTAGGTTTTAAAATAATACTTTTCACCCAAGGATGATTATTTTCTTCCATTTTATTAAACCACGGCAAATAAGCCTGATGTTCAACATCGCATTCAAAACTAATTTTATTGCCCATTTTGGCGCCAAGAAATTAATAGCTCTAAAAAGATACACGTATAAATTAATATTTTTGTTTATTTAAATAAATAATAAAATAATTTAAGCAAACAAAAATATAATTTTATACTTTGTGAATTATTTTAGAATAAAAAATTCCTATTTGATTTTGGCAAAAAATCGCAAACAAAATTGATTTTTAATTTACTACAACAATATACATCATTTTGCTCACTTTTCAATTAAATCATGTCAGGAATTATTTACCCAAGTTCTATTAATAAAGTATCATTTTATGTCGGCAATAGTAGCTTAAATGCTAAAGATTCCGCGACGCCCATAACAACCTTTGATTTAGTGAAGGGCGATATTCCTTACCCGCAGGGCCCATATGATACACATATGGGCATCACTGACAATGGAATGATTTGCGCCACTTGCCAAAATAATAAAAGGCTGTGTTTGGGCCATGATGGCCATCTAGATCTAAAATACCCAGTACAGGCCCCGTTATTCATGTCAGAAATCAAAAAATGGTTGCGTTTAATTTGCTTCCATTGCGGCTATCCTGTTATTAACCTAGATTTGGTGGCCCACTACCCAAAAGATGCACGTTTAAGCGAGGCATCAAAATTGGCGCGATCTGGGGCGAAAAGCTGCGTAGTTTGCAGGCAGCCTCATCCCACAATTTCGCGGGATAAAGAAAAGCCGCTGATGATTTTGGCCGAAGAACGCTCTAGCGAAAAAGGCAAGTCTGGTTTCACCGTAAATGTGAGCCGGCTTTACCCGCATCGCATCGGAATTATCTTCAACAAAATCACAAATGAAACCCTAGTAAAATTGGGCAAAAGCATAGAATCACACCCACGCAATTTCATCCTAAGCAAGATCAAAATCCCACCCGTGACGTTGCGCCCTGATGTACGCAAAGTAGGTACTAGTAGGGCATCAGGCGGCGATTTAACCACACTGATCCAAAATATTATTAAAGAGAATGAAAAGCTGCCGAATTCAATGCCGGCCGAAATCGATCAAAAATTAGAGGCCAATATATACGCGCTTAATGATATTTATTATGCGTTTGTGAAAGGCGGCGCTGCTAAGAAATCGATTCTTGGCGGCGGAAATGTAGCTTTTTCATTGTCTAAAATATTACGCGGCAAGGGCGGATTTTTTCGTAAAAATTTGCAAGGAAAACGTGTGAGGTTGGTTGCTCGTACCACTATTACGGGGGATCCGACGCTGAAAATTAATCAGTTGGCGATTCCGCTGAAATTTGCTAAGACATTGCAAGTGGAGGAAATCGTACAAGAATACAACAAGAAAAAATTAATGATAAATTATTTGAATGGCCGCGATAAGTACCCAGGTTGTACAAAAATTATTAAGGCTAATACGCAAACTGAATATTCGATTTCTAGCGGTGGATATATCAACTCCAATATTGAGCTAGAAATCGGCGATAAAATCTATCGCGATCTTGAATCTGGCGATTATGTTTTATACAATCGCCAGCCATCATTGTTACCATCGAACATCAGCGCTATGGAAATTTTGGTAACAATGGATCCTGACATTCTTACTTTTCGTATGAACGTCATTGTGTGTCCGCTCAACTTTTAAGTTGCAGAAATTTGCATCTATAGGGCGGCAACAGGAGGCTTCGCACACGGTTGATTGAGTACCGTATGCGGCAAAGAGTGTAAACCAATCTATAATATAACCTCCTAGTTTAATCTTTTGGGCAAAAAATCTTAACCAAAAGATTAAGCAAGATCATCGAATTGCGGGAAGTTCCTGAGAGCCTATTCTACCGCGTATATACAGAAATGTATATAGCAGCACCGGGGTAATGACCTAGGGTATGGTAAAAACGAATAGGATTGGATAATCCGCAGGGAAGCTAGGGTCTTGGTTGTTATTTGTGAATGCAAAATAACCAAATAACAACCAAGCTAGAACCTTCAGAGACTAAGTGGTGGTCGGTTTTTAAGCTCGCTAATTTCAATGCGTGTTTAAAAAGCTTAAGATATAGTCCAGCCGGTATCGAAAGGTATCGGGTTTAAAATGCTTTAATGCAGATTTCGACGGAGATCAAATGAATTTTTATGTTGCTAGTTCTATCGACACACGGAATGAGATTAAACAACTCAGCGGCGTTCATAACTGGTTCACAAAACATGCATATTCTTCTCCCATGATGGGGCAAGCGGATGATTCCATTATTGGTTCATTTTGCCTAACCCGTTCTTATGTAAAATTCGATAAATACCATGCAATGTTGCTACACGCGCATTGCATGCATTTACCCGATTTTAACAAATTTGGGGTTGCCGATGAGCACGGTGTTAAAACATACACAGGCCGCGACATGATTACGATGTCGCTGTTGGCAACTCCGGTTAATTTGGAGCGATCAACAAATTATTATATGCAAGCATTGGCCCCTTATATCGACTATAAGGCCGACGAAATTAAAGTTTCCATCAAAAATGGCGTACATGTCAGTGGCGTGCTTGACAAAAAAACTATTGCCAAGGGTAACATCGGCGGGTTATACCATTTAATTGCGATCGAATATGGGCCGCAAAAAGCCCTAGAAGTCATGTATAATATGCAACAGCTCGCAATCAACTACTTGAGCCAGCGAGGATTCACATTTTCCATTATGGACTTGCTGATTTCCCGCGACGCGCTTACAGAGATTTATAAGATTACTTCGGGGATTTTGCGCAAGTCGGATTTAATTACGGAGCAGCTCGATAATGGCGAAATTATCCCACCGGTTGGCAAAACAGTAGAAGAATACTACGAAGAGCTGCAAATTGCAAACCTTAAAATTATCGACGATTATGCGCAACCCGTGTTTTCGTCCATTGACGCAGTTGGCAACAATTTTATTCAACTGATTTTATCGGGATCAAAGGGTTCTATTAACCACTTTTATCACGTTTCAAGTTCCATTGGGCAAATCGTCATCAACGGAAAACGCCCGCAGGCTAAATTTGCCTATGCAAGAACATTTCCGCATTTCCCGCGGTATGAGAAAAAGCCAGAAGCAAATGGATTTATTGCTAATTCTTATATTAGTGGCATGAACGCCGTTGAAGAAGCAGCAAACGCAATGAATGCACGGTTCGATTTCATTTCTAAGGCGTTATATACCTCTGTCACAGGAGAATCAAATCGCAAGTCTGTGAAAAATTTAGAATCTATCATTGTTAACAACTGCCGTATGTGTGTTAAGGCATCGAATATTGTTCAGCTTGTTTATGGCGACAATAGCCTTGATACGCGGTATATGCTTAAAGTGAAGATTCCAACAATCAAAATTAGCAACGAGGCTTTTGCCGCCGGCTACAAATTCACGCCAAGTGCGACAGCGCTGGCTCCTATTTTCGATGCCGAGTTTAAAACCCTAGAACGCGACCGCCAACAGTACCGAGACATTTATATGCGGTTGGAGCGTGTTACGCCAAACGAGCCAATATCGGACGAACGCTTAGTCTGCATCGATGTTGCGCGAGTTCTGAGCGATACACTGCGAGAATTCGGGGAGCAGAAACCTAGCGAAGAAGAAGTTGCCGAAATGGTAGGCACTGTGTCTAGTTTCTGCGACGCCATACATTATACGCTTGTAAATTCAATTCAGGCAGAACAAAAAACACCGCAGCCTGATTTCATTAAACAAGCAACATGGCCCCTAGAGTTGGTAACGCGGGCTATTCTTTGCAGTAAAAATGCGTTAACAAAACTTAATAAGTTTTTGCTGCAGCATATTCTTGATAAGATCAAGACCACGCAATTGAGCTCACTGGTAGAATACGGGTGCGCTATTGGCATTATTGCAGCGCTTTCGTTTTCGGAGCCATTGACACAATATATGCTTGATGCGCATCATCGTACCACAACGGGCGGCACAAGTAAGACAGTTATGAGTGAAGTACGCGAAGTTCTTGGGGCTAAGCCTAAAGAGAAGCTCGCTGCTCCATCCATGATTTTGGTGCTAAAGGATCCCGCCGCTACACACCAAACTTATAAAACAATCGCAAATTATATCGAATCAATGAAATTCCGCGATTTTGTTTCTGTAGCGCAGATTTTCTTCGAGAAATTCGGGGAACCAATTCATCCCAAATATTTGCATGAGGCAGAATTTATCGAAGAATTCAAACGCAGCAACCCTGCTATCAAACCCCCCGCGGATTTGATTAAATGGTGCTGCCGATTTGTGATTAACAAAAATCAGCTCATTTACAAAAATATGAATTTAGAGCTGATTGTTAATCGCATTCGCGACAACTTTCCTGATTTGTATGTGGTGTATACGCCTGAGAATGCTGAAAAGGTTATTCTTCGCGTATATATTCGCAGCTCGCATTTCAAGGAGCATGTTGAGCAAGATGCTATTGAAACAGTGCGTGATTCTTTGCTGGATTTAATTATTCGTGGAGTTTCGGGCATCGCATCAGCGACCGTGACTAAGCTTGTTAGGGGTAAGATTGAGGCGGATGGTTCTATTGGGCTAATGAATGAAAAAATTGCTATTAAAACTAATGGCACGAATTTAAGCGGCATTTTGGATATTGCCGAAATTGACCCATATGAAACGCAAACCGACGCAATCGAAGAAATTCAAAATTTGCTCGGGATCGAAGCGGCGCGTCAACGCTTAATCACTAGTATTCGCAACTTAGGAGCTGGTGGACTCAACTATAATCATGTGGCAATTTACGCGGATGAAATCACATTCCTTGGTAGAATTACGAGCATCGAAAAACAAGGGCTTGGTGTGCGAGAAACAAACAATGTTATGTTGCGCATGGGGTTTTCTTCGCCGATTCAAACGTTAGAGGAAGCAGCACTTAATTGCTTAACTGATCCGATTCAGGGCATTACTTCGCCACTGCTTATCGGCACAGTGCCAGAAATCGGAACTGCTTATAATAAATTCTATATCAATGCGCCAATGATTGCGGCTAACACGACTAAGCCTGACGATTGGCTTGATAAGATTGTTTAGGGTCGCAACCGCCGCACAATCTAAAATTTTGCAAAAAAAACCAATATTTTTTTTGAAATTTTAAATTTCGCACAATTTACACAATTTAAAATTTCGCACAATTTACACCTCATGAAAAATCTGGCATAAACTCATCATATTCATATTTAAAATCTATATCAGAGTCATCATAGTTGTTATCTGTATTCTCAGCGGTGATAATGGTTTCATAATGCAATATTTTACCACCAGTCACAGTCTTGTCGCAATATTCTAAAGATTCGTATTCTTTGAATCTCGCGTATTTATCGATGCCTAGCAAAGGATATGCTGTAAATGCTATATATTTAATCAAATCTTTTGGTAATTTCCCATCATACGTTTCTGCAACAATTTGCGATAAAGCCCAAACAAGAATTGTGCGTCCTTTTTTAATGCGTTTTGTAATATCCATTATTCTTAAATCGTGGTGTATATATTCGGTGGGGTACGATAAATTTAAAGGACGGATTTGATTAGGATTATCAAGAATATAATTGCTATGACAAGAATATAACTCGCTTGGGTGAATATTTTCATAAAGTTTTTTAATTGGATCGCGGTAAAACATATCAAGATAGTATTTTAAACCAGGGTATTTCGCTGAATGCAATAAATCACCAACACAATACTCATTTAATTTTGCGAAACTGGTTAATTTTTTGATATTATGTCTAGATCCTACTCCAATCATATTGTAATTACCCTTGCTATGATTATTACTGATTTTAAAATCACAGCAATTACAATATATTTTCTGCAAAGCGGGTGGAAGAGGTTGCTCCCGCTTTCGCAAAAATTCGGTTACACAAAAATTATTCTCAATATGTAAACGATATAAAGTGTCAGGCAAATATTCTAATGAATCTGCAATTTCTTTGTTAGAAATATCGCAATCAATAAGGCGCAAAACAAACAATGATTGCGGCAAAACAAACTTTCCTGAAAATTTCGTGTTAATTGCCCAAAATTCGCGAAGATTTGGGGGTAATATAAAAGCGTGTTGTTTTGACCCAAGTTCGTTTGAACCACAGCATTCGTTCACCCCTGAAAATCCTGTTAAATTACAACCAGATAAACATAGCATTTTAAGCCCAACACATGATGTAATTGCGGACAATGTAATAGTATTTAATTCTCTAAAAATAAAAGTTTCTTGCGGCCCTGGTTTATATTTACATCTAAGTAATCTATCCTTTTCACTCATATAATTGTCGTGTGTTTCGCCCCTAAATGATTCAATATTTCTTATAAATTTAACATAAGAATCACCACCAGCACCTGATTCTGAAAAACTAATAAATAAATTAGCTAAATTCGGCGTAAATAAATAGTCGCGTGTTTCTTGTGAAATATGAATAAGTGGAGTGTCATTAAAAATTATGCCTTTTAAATGAGAAACTGTGAAATCGCCCGAGTTTGATAATTGCAGATTTTTCAACTTAAAACAATTATCAAATTCAATGTAGTTAGTTTTAATATTTTTCAATTCTAAGCTAATATTGCCAAATATTCTTTTAAAACGAAGAGCATAAATAAGATTTTTGTTCAAAGAATTAAAAGAAAAATCAAGATCACCATTAAATTCAATTACATTGTAATTAATTGTGAATATAGTATTATTTATAAAATCCGCGAAACTCATTTTTTTGTTAGTTGAATTTTGGTTTTTAGGTGGATTCCTTGTTATTAAGCTTATCTTTCCTTGTTGCGAAGTGTGGACAAACCACATGTTGTTACCAATTAAACCTTGTGGTATATGGTTGTTTTGCGCCGAATTAGCATCTTTCACAGTGTACATTTTAGTTAATGGGGTTTTAACTGCATTTGTAAATGATCCGCATACAAAATCATCTGTTAGTTTTGGATTATATGATACGTCCATGATAAATATGTTTTCGGCTTCTCCTGATGCATTTTGTGTTTTCCATGTTGAATCACAATCATAAAATTCATGATTACGTTTTTTGTTCGCGGCTAATCCTTCTGTTGTGTTTTGCAAAGATTGCCCGCGGCCTAGAATATAATTATTAAGGGATTCATAAATATCGTCATCAGTTTTTGGGTATTCTGGTTGATCGTTAAATGGATCTTTGTTGCATATTATATTATTTATTAAATTTGTATGAAAAGAATCTTCTAGATTTCCGATGTATTTTTCTGAAATTGGTGGTTTTTCTTTTTTAATTGATAAAAAACCACCAATTTCTAAATCGTTTCTTTCTACGGCTGCAACTGGGTCTTCATCGTCCATAACAAAATTATAATAATAATTTGGATCATCTTCGTAGCTTGGAACGTTATGCGTTAAATCGCTATTGATTAAATCGTTATTTGTTAAATCAATATTGGTTAAATCATTCCTGGTTAAATCATTATCTAACGACGCAATAAATAATCGATCCATTGATTTTGCGGGATCGTGATTTTCATCTTCCATTTTTTACTAATGTATTTTTATAATCCTAAATAAAAATACATTAGTAAAAAAAATACAATCCTATTATTTTTGATACTTTATTTCATGTGCATTTTTCCCCATAGCAAAAACAATTGAATCGTATTATTATATATATTAACTCTATTGCTACGTTACAAAAAGAGTTAAAATTTTCATTGAACTTATATACTATGAACAAAGCCACCGCTAATTTGCCCAACTTCGTTGAAGCACAATCATATGATAAGTTTATCCAGGGTTTACCGAGTTTCAGTCCCTGCCAGCAATACCCACATATGGTAATTCAGCCAAATACATTCAATTCATATGAATGTGTGAATCCATACGGCATGAATATGTCATATGACTATACCGCTGCGAAACCAGTGTTGAATGAACCCATTATCGTTAATGGCCATCAGGAGGTTTCATTGAATAATCGTGCCGAAATTTCCAATGTTTTACAAATGTTAAACGGTTTGGCGTTCAATGGGCAACGTTCTGCTATTGTCATCATTCCATTTACCATTACCGAAGAAACGGGATGCTGTCCTATTTGCCGGAATCCAAAGGTTGAGCCATTTGGTCATTATGTCTGCCGTGTTTATTATGACGCTGATCAAATTGAACCAAATACTATTGATGAAGCCGAATTTAAAGAAAATACAACTGTTGCGTTTTCCTTAGAAAAATATAATATTTGCGCAGATTGCCGAAAATATTTTGAATTTATCATTTCAACAACTAAAAGAGGAATGAATGATAACTCATTTCAAGCATTCGTGACACGCGTGAAAGGCATAGCAATGAAATTCCATAAGTTTATCACCGCTGATTATGATGCAATGAAAATTGGTGATGAATTGTTGTTATGCGAATTGACTGAATATTACATTGTTGGTCACGCTGGGCTTTTCAAAACCCAATACATCCCTGAAAACCAAAAGCCTCAGTCGGAAATGAAAACTAAATTTATGGCTAAAAAAGATAGTGATGGTTGTAGATTGATTTGGGAAACAAGCAAGACAATCACTATTGCTAAATAACCAAATAAAACAACAGGTTTGATTTTTCGAAATATTTCTTTTTTTGAAAAACAATTGAAATTTATCTATCTATTAATTAAAAATGAGTGATTTGACGGCGGTCATTGTGAACCAAACTGAACAAGTTGAACAAACTGAACAAGTTGAACAAACTAAAAAGCCGCAGAACTCTGATAGCTCTAACAACTCTAACAACTCTAACAACAATAACAACTCTGACAGCAATAACAGCAATTCTATCCAAACAAATAATATAAAATTTCCCAATTCAACGGAAATTATAGCCGGGTGTTTTAACTATTTTGTTAAAAATTCTACAAACTCTTACCTAACAAATTATCTAATTTCGTTTTGGAATTATATGGAAACAAATTATTCAGCAGGATTTTTCATCCCCATTGAATATCTTACTGGAACTGATAACAATATCAGTCCACATTATTTGAAAAGTTTACAAAATTTGCCAATAGATTCATACGTTATGATTGTTTATGGACTTGATAACGATTTGCCTGGGAATAAGATTAATAATTTACAAATTGCTGTAAAAAGTTTTAGCGCTCTTACACGAGATGATATTTTCAACAGTTTGACGTTTCTCTTTAGTGCAATTACGAATATGATAGAATCATCGCAAGAAATTATTGGTAAATGTACATTATATTTTAGGCAGGAATTTTTACAGAGTATTGCGGAAGCAATAATAGGATTTGATGATTACCTCAAAAACAATAAAGTAAGATTATTTGCAGCGGTTACTTATTACAATGATTTTGCTATTGTTTTGCATTGTTTATATGTTCTATTAATTATTTTGACAAGAAAAACGCCAACCGATATTAATTATTTGTTCGATGTTAATGAAATAAAACACATTGAAGCCGCTTGCGAAGAATTTGCAAAAAATCACCCGTTAGATTTTGTGAAAGGGCATTTTGCGAAGAATTCCTTTGCTGAAAAAAAATTATTCATTATCATTCATGATTGTGTGGAATTATTTACTCTTTATATTAAGAGAAATTTTGAGGCAAGTATGTGCGGTGGGAAAGGATTGTGAT
>JACCDM010686865.1_pt1 | contig 30170 bp, 51 predicted proteins | sample 7445851 | NCBI WGS metagenome assembly JACCDM01 (sample SAMN15323438, study PRJNA562643) | freshwater metagenome | isolation source: river surface water | place: USA:Blue River Watershed | collected 2017-08-16
CGATATAGGTTTGCTTTGTGTGTAGTTGTCACACGTGCCATAACCTTTTTGTCGTCCATCCAGAGAGGCATACCATAGCCCCAATCCTTGTACGCTCTCTCGTTAAGGTTCTCTAGATTACGAAGGTTGTTCTCTGTCTTGATGCCACGCTTGTCAGCCTCTTCAATCATAACCATAGCGTACTGGTATAGACCCATCTCAAAGCCACGCCACATCTTGACAGCAGGGTGATTACGCCATCCAGCATGAGGATCGTCGTTTGATAGTACATTGAGGATTTGGTAGCACTCTAGAATCTGCTTATTAAGACGCTTATTGTCTAATGCCTGGGCAGTGTGATAGAATGATTTAAATGGAAGGAAAGTTTGCATGTTCTTCTCTCGTTTAACGGAAACTTTATATACTAAGTATACCGTTACCAGGCTGCGTTGTCAACCCATTGGACAATAATTTTTTGCATCTCAGCATTACTAAGATTATCAAACTTCTCCTGGAGTTCTGGAGCAATGTTTTCACGCAATAGGTTCATCATCATGCCGTACTGCCATTCAAAACTCTGTGCAAGTTGGATCGCCATAAGACGCATAGCAGGCATATCGTTAATGTTTGGGACTACTGCCGAAAATGATTCAGTGTTAATTTCTACTAGGGGTAGCATATATTTCCTTAGTGTTATTTGGATATATTAATTATATGGTGGATACTAGAGAATGTCAAGACGGAGTCTTGTATTTGTTCTCTTATTTACCGCCGAACTTTTACTGGATATTATTCTTAACAGTGATAATGCCTTGGCTCAACGCCGAGAACTTACTGCAACCATCGTGGTCACATACGTCGTCAGCGAGAAAGTCTTCGCATACTTGCTTGTCTAATAGATTAGTTACTGTCTCCAGTGCAGCCCTAAAGCCCTTGTTGTACTCCGCCTTGCCGATCTGCTCAAAGTCAGATAGACGCATGTTTGCTAGGTTATTGATGTCCATAATTATCCTTACTTGGGAAACTTCTTCATCCAGGACAGCGTTGTCTCTGTGATGCCGTGCCATGCTGACCAATCCTTGCCACCATTAGACATGTGGAATGCAATCTTGGCATTGGTGTATGGGTCAAACAGTTCTTTGTTGTGGTCTAGATCGAACTGCTTCAAACGTGCAGGACCTAGTGAGCCAATCATGTTGATCTGGAACAGACCATACGAGTTGTCTCCTGTATTGCTATTGCGATTGTGTGCTAGTGGTCGCCCTGTAGACTCCTTCATGGCAGTTGCCCACGCCTTCTTCAAACCTTCTCCTCGGAATCCGACCTCATGTAGGATATCCTTTAGTTCATGTGGCTTGAGCCTTGTCTTCTTTGTGTAAACAACCTTAACAGGCTTGATTGGCTTTAGAAGTTCCATTGTCTTGTCTGGCTTTGCTGTAACAACAGTAGGTGTAACAACTGGGGCAGCCTGTGCTGGGTTGGTAACTGCAAGAGGCATTACGAACAGGGCAATAATTGTCTGAATTCTATACTTGTTATTTTTCATCCTATAATTATACCATCTAACCAATACCGTGTCTACCCCAAAATGCTATAATTGTATCATGTCAAAGTTTAGATACCCGATTTTCCCAGATAGAACATATACCATAGTGTATGACGACTTTGACTATGAGGTTACAGGGGAAGAAATCGTAGCCATGTTTAGACGTGGTGCATGCCTAGAAAACGTGCTTAAAGATCTTGATACGAGAAGTCTGGATACGCAGGGTCATTCTGTGGAAACTGTTCCTGGCAAGCATGGCAGTAGTGAGTAGGTCTGAAGCCCTTTGGTGTGCCTCCCAGGACAATGCCATCAGTCTTAGCCATCTCAATTAACTTCGGTGTTGGGTATCCATAGATGATATTTACCAATTCACCATTACAAAGTGTACAATTATTCATATAATAATTATACCAGAAAACAGCGGTATAATTGTAGAATGGATTCCGAAGAAATTCTACGTGAAGTAACTAGGCTAGTTGGTGTTCTTGGTCCTGCTGGAGAGCAAGTGTTTGATCTTGCCATCGCCTATGAAAGAATTCACTTCTTTGAAAAGTTCCGTGCCCTTTTGCACCAAAAAGACATGGCTAATGACCAGATTGCTGTAGATGTTCTCAACTGGGCTTATCAATTACTATCAGAATAACTAGTGTATAATAGTCATATGACTACTCACGCACTTACAACACTTAGCAACTCTACCGCCACTAGGCTTACCCCAGCAGTTCTACACTCTGGCATGGACATTACGATTCAAAATGTTGACTCTTCTGCATATGTTTATCTTGGTGGAGAAGGGGTCACCTCTTCAAACTATGGATATCGTATTGCTCCTGGACACGCAATTTCTTGGGAACTTCAAGGAAGAGATGGCTTGTTCGCAATCACAGATACCAATAACTCTAAGATTGCTGTAATGAAAACCAATCTTGAGAGTGGTAACTAATGTCTAGATTTACGAATCACACTGATGGAATTCCTGGACCAGAGGGTCCTGCTGGACCTGGAGTGCCTCCTGGTGGAGTTGCTGGAGACATTTTGGCAAAGGTAGACGGAAGTGACTATAACACTGAGTGGATCGAAAACTATACAAGTACTGTTAAGCACATTGTAAAGAATGCTAATGGAGCAACAATTACTAAAGGTACCCCAGTGTATACCAAGATTGTTAATAATAGTTCTACCAACATCCCAGTTGGCGTAGCATCCAATGCCTCGGAAACCACTTCATCTAAGACCATGGGTATTATGGCTGAAACTATCGGTGCAAATGAATTCGGATTTGTGATTACAGAAGGTCTTCTTGAGGGACTCGACACGTCTTCTGCAAACACTGGAGATCCTATTTGGCTTGGAGTTAATGGTGCACTGATCTTTGGTCTTGCTGGTAAGCCTGTGGCTCCTGCTCACCTTGTATACCTCGGAGTTGTAACGAGGGGTCAACAGGTCAATGGTCAGATTTTTGTAAAGGTCCAGAATGGGTATGAACTTGAAGAACTTCACAATGTAAAGATTACCGACCCACAAGACGGTCAGGTTCTTAAGTACCAAGCATCCACTGGTCTGTGGGTCAATAGTTCGATAGCCTAATCGTTATGGACATAGTCTACATCTGTCGTAAAGGTGAAAACGAAGAACTTAGATATTCTATTCGATCTGTAGTTAAAAACCTGCCAGAGAGCCGTATATGGGTTGTAGGATATAAACCAGATTGGTATGTTGGTGACTTCATTCCTGTAGAAGATAAGTCTACTAAGTTTAATAACATTCGCTATGCCCTGGGTGTTGTAGCAAAACATCCAGAGGTTTCTAAGAACTTTATCTATATGAACGATGATTTCTTTTTGATCAAGCCTGTTAAAAGACTTAAGACCTATAGCGGTGGATTGTTGTCTGACAAAATCGCTAGATACCGCCAAGTAAATCCTACATCTGGATATGTGATCTCATTAAAGAAAACCATGGATTGCCTAAAAAGACTTGGAATAAAAAACCCAATTGACTACGATATCCACGTGCCAATGATACTCAATAAAGAAAAATTGGCTGACATTGCTTATTTGCCATTTCAGACCAGGTCTATATATGGTAACCTTTATCAAATAGCGTCAGAGACGATTACAGACGTTAAGAGATACCATCGTGAAAGTTATATGAACGAACTCTCTTATACTGGAAATGACTATCCGTTTATATCTAGCGAAGATAAATCGTTTACCCTACTAAAAGAAACTATCCTGGCTGACATGTTTCCAGAACCTAGTAAGTATGAAGTGCCCCTGGTAGGAATCGAACCTACGACTAAGAGATTAGAAGGCTCCTACTCTATCCACTGAGTTACAGAGGCTCAGGCAACTACTTGCCCTTGTTGTCTTCCTTAAATTTGCGAAGACGGTTACAGTTTGCACACAAGAACTTTAGTTGTGTCACCTGTCTCTTAGCCTCTTCGTAAGTCTCCTGATCAACAACAATATTAATAATCTTTTGTTCTAGGCTTTCATCAAAGAAATCCATCTGGCTGTGATGTAGGTACTGACCGCATCCAATACAGGGACGCTTGATCTTATAGTTCTCAATATATGTAACAATCTTGGTACTGTAAACTGTATTAGACGACATTTTGATCTCCTTAACTACTGCTTCTGGCTCAGTCTTTTCTTTTAGGTAGTATGCTACCGTTCCCTTGGAGCAACCTAGCGTTTCGCTAATCTCTCCATAAGTCTTTCCTTCTGCTCGTAGGCGAAGGATATCTTCTTTATAACTCATGCTATTATTATACCTTTCCGTATATCTTTTTGCAAGTCCTCCAGGTGGGGATCGAACCCACATGCCACCAATTACTCTTTCTACACCTTATAAGAGTGAGGAGATACTGGAGGCTGGATTACTTGGTCAACCATTTAACTAGGTCTGGATTGTCTTGCATAATCATGATGAAAGCATTCTCATAAATGCCGATGAAGTGGTGCTCCCACTCTTCGTATTCAGCCTTTTTCTTTGGCTTAGATGCTCCCTCAAGAATCATTCTTGCAGCATGTAGGACCTCGTGTACGAGTGTCACCTTCTGCTTGTCTTCGCTTATATCTGAAGCAACTACGATTAGGTTGCCTTGATCTAGTGTGTATCCATATGAACTGTCATTGAGCATACCGTCTTCACGAGTGCTCCTAAAGTCTACTTCAAATACTTGTGGACCAATCTTTACCAAACTAATCATAGTCTTTCCTTTATTACGCTGTCAATTTTTTGATTTAGGTCATAAATAGAACCGTCATTAATAATTGTAGCATCAAACGAGAAGTTGTCAAGTGCTGTCTCTGAGGCATGGGCATTTATTGCACCAGTGCCAGGCTTAACTATCCTGATAATAATGCCTTCTCGATTTTTGATAGCCCTATACTCATTTGGGAACCTGACATCAGTCAGGACAATCTTGTCAAACTTGCCAGAGTTTCCCATAGCCTGATTTACCCAGAAGTCCGCCCCAAACATCTCTCTGCCAACCTCTGTTCCAAAAACCTGAAGGAGTCTGCGAGTCTCTGGGGACTGCCTCTTAACCTCTTCCCAGCCTAGACCGTCAACCGCCTGTGCCAAATGTACACCTGCAAACTCTCCAAGAGATATAATTGGATTTAGTTTGTATAGAGCCTTCCTGATAGGATCTGCAAAGGCTACTCTGCGATAGCCATGCTGTGCAACCAGATACTCTGCTACGGTGTCCTTGCCTGTTTGTGCATATCCACTTAGACCAACAATCATTCCTTTACCGCACTTCCACGATTAATTCCTGCAATGTACCCTGCCTGAAATGCCTTAATTTCAATTTCACTGGGCATAACAGATAGGGTGGAAACCCACCTCTCCATATCAATCTTTGCTTTACGAATAATTGCAGATAGTTGTGCATCCTGCTTACGCTTTTGATACCGATTATTGCTCATTGCTCAACGCCTTAAATGTTTGTGGGAATGCCGAGTGTGCGAGATCCTTAACAGCATAAGCATACTCCTGGATCTCTACCTGTGCATCGTGCTCTAGTCGCTGGTCGAGGAATGTCATTACACCCTGCAAAGATGTGGTCCAACGCCAACGTACGTACATCGCATATGCTGGTAGGAATAGACGTGCAATCTCTGGTGCCACGTTATCGTTCATAGCCTCGTGGTACAACTTTGTGCCCTCGTCAATAATGCCATTCAGTTTGTTGGTGTAAAATGCACCAATGCTAAAATGAATTGGCTCACCACTACCCTGTTTAGAGTTCTCAGGCTTAGAACGCCACGAGGACGCACTAGGAACGTAGAACTCTTCGTCTTCAGTAATGTAGCGACGAGATGACTCGTTCCAGCCATTCTGATCATCTACGTGTGTTGAGGAGACTGCATACTTCCACCACTGTCTTGCAACAAATAGCGGTGCGTAGACCTCGAAGGTAAGGGCTGCATGGCGGAATGGCGACGTGTGCCCCTCACGAAGTAGAAAGCCAATAAGTTTCTCGTCTTTGGGGGTAAACTCCTCAGACTCTTTATCATAAGATACACGTGCAGCATTGACAACAGATAGATCGTTGCCAAGAGTGTCCACAAGACGTACATAACCTTTATCCAATACACTAATTTGATTCATCTTTATTCTTTTCTACAAAACGTTTTTCTAATTTCTTAACAATAATTCTATATGAAATTACTGCGACTGTCAACTCATAAATGGTATTCCAGAAGAAGTCAACAATTATATGGTTAATGTCTGTTATCATCCCGACAATGACTGACCAATTAAAATCCATGCTACTCGGTATCTCTTGATAGCGGATCGTACAGTTCATGGATTCTACTGATTACATGCTTGATGTAATAGGCATAGTAAGGGTCTTCAGTAGCGACAGAAAAATGCTCTTTCTCAAACTCTTCCAGAAGTTCTTCGTATGCCTGCATCTTGCCTTCATTAATAAGAACCTGAATAACGACTTGCTGCTCTGGTGTCATGTCTTCAATAGTAATCTTAGGCATGGTTACTCAACTACCGCAAAAATGTCTCGGTATGGCAGGATAACCAGGTTTGCACCATCATGCTCAATCTCTGTACCACTGTACTTAGAATAGATAACCTTGTCACCTACACTAAGATCAATAGTCATCTTGGTACCGTCAGCAAAGGTGGCACCTGTTCCGACTGCAACAACAATGCCCTCGGTTGGCTTTTCCTTTGTCATAGTTGAAATGATAAGACCAGATGAGGTTACCTTTTCTGACTCTTCAATTGGTTTTACGACAATCTTGTCTTCAAGTGGTTTAATACTCATTTTAATATTCTTCTTCCTGGTGGGTTACACCGTGCTTGTCATCAATGTACTTGTGGATCTTGCGTAGTGCTACTGCCTTTGAAACGGCAAAGCCTACCAATAGGAATACAGCATTCCAAAAGAACTCTGACACCATATGCTCCAGTCCAAATGTGACTTCAATGATTGTATCCAAAATGGTTTCTCCACCATGGGCATGTTCGTCTACGTTGTCTTCTAGTTCTGAAGTAATGACAGAATAAAACTTATTCACTATTGCTTTCCTTTACGAATGATTTCTATGGCTCTACTGAGACCTTTTACATCTTCAATTATATCCAAGTCTACCTCTTTAGTCAATAGTTTAATGAATACTTTTCTTGTTTCGTTTACCGCTTTTTTGCGACCAACGTCAAAGCCGTCGTTCCAGGCTTGTGTCTTAATCTTTTCTAATTTTGATTTTGATATAAACATGTCTCTCCTTTTCGCTCTCCCCCAAGGACTCGAACCTCGATAGCCAGGACCAAAACCTGGAGTCTTGCCAATTAGACGAAGGGAGAATGGTGGCACGTCAGAGAATCGAACTCTTCTAACCATATGGTACAGGATTTACAGTCCCGTGTCTGTCCCAGCAGCCATGCCATTGCAGTCCGTACGGGGCTCGAACCCGTGATCTTCTCCTTGAAAGGGAGACGAGATAACCACTACTCCAACGGACCTTACTTATATATTGTATCAGGGATAGACCCTGTGGTCAACTATTCTGCAGAATAATTTGGGAAGATCTTTGGAGTATTCTCACACATGTCTTCTACCAAGTCTGTGAATGATCGCTTACGGAACCATCCCAGAGTACTCTCAGCCTTGCTAGGATCGCCCAGGAGGGTCTCAACCTCTGCAGGTCTAAAGAACCTAGGGTTAATCTTTACGATAGTCTTACCAGTGTTCTTATCAATACCAACTTCGTCTACCCCAGTGCCCTGCCACTCAATGTCAAAACCAAAATATTTAGACGCAATGTTTACGAAGTCACGTACAGAGTGCTGCTCACCTGTAGCAATCACAAAGTCGTCTGGTTCATCAGCCTGTAGCATCAGCCACATAGCGTATACGTAGTCCTTAGCGTGACCCCAGTCACGAAGTGCATCAATGTTGCCAAGTTCCAGGGTATCCATAGTACCCTCTTTAATAGCATTAAGAGACAGAACAATCTTGCTTGTTACAAAGTTTGCTCCACGTCTAGGTGACTCATGGTTAAATAGGATTCCACTGGTAGCAAACATACCATAAGATTCACGATAGTTCTTTGTAATCCAGTGACCGTACAACTTTGCCACACCGTATGGTGATCTTGGATAGAATGCAGTGGTTTCCTTCTGAGGAACTTCCTGCACCTTACCAAACATTTCAGATGTAGATGCCTGATAAAATCTAGTCTTGTTAGTCAATCCAGCAGATCTAATTCCTTCAAGAATTCTCAAGACTCCCACGCCATCTGCTTCTGCAGTAAACTCTGCGGTATCAAATGATACCTGAACATGGCTCTGAGCACCAAGGTTATAAACCTCGTCTGGCTCAACAAGTTTAATAAGATTAGCAATAGATGCTGAATCGGTCAGATCTCCTTGGTGAAGGAATAGATTGTCGTTGTTAAGAATACTCTTAATTCTAACTAGGTTATCTGTGGATGATCGTCTTACGATACCGTGAACCTGATAGCCAATGCTTAGAAGTAGTTCAGCCAGGTATGAACCATCCTGACCTGTTATGCCAGTGATTAGTGCTTTTTTCATTATTAGTCTTTCCAAATAGTGCTGATAGAAGTTGGCTTTGTATAATCTTTACCAAAATCAGCAAACAAAGTTTTGTCTGTCTCTCGTTGTGCGATCTTGCGAGACCAAGAGTATCCTGCATCTCCACCCCAGGCAAGCCACATAATGTAGCCATTCGATGGGTTGGCAGTGTTTCCCCAGTCCTTGCCCTTCTTGTCTACCTCGTGGCGAGAGAAGTATGAATACATACGCTTTACAGTACTGAGCGAGAGTGTCTCTCCATTAGCCAATTGTCTAGCCCTAGTCCATCCAACTGCAGTTCCTGCACCTGTGGCTTTACCGTCTTCCTTGAACTTAATAGCACGACGAGCAGCAGCCCTGGCACCAGCAGGAGGAGAATAACCCTCAGCCTTGTCCATAAGTTTTTCATCTTCATCCTCTTCTGCAATTTCAATATCAACAATCATTGCATCGTTGTATAGCATACCGATTGAGTATGCTGTAGGACAGAACTTCCCATCCTCTTCTTGCTCAAACATTCTTACTGCCATGGCAGGATTCTCTGGAGTAGACTCAATTGCGTACTCTGTTCCTGAGGTTCCGTAGGTTCCACCCTCAGTCATAATGTGCTCTACCTGACCAACAACAATGCCTTCAGATGTTCCACCCATGACATAGTCGCCCTCTTGGATTGGGCGATCCGCCTTGCTTACTGGAATACAGTTTGGAACCATCTTTCCGCCTGCACCTGGCTTCATGCCACGCTGAGTGTAGCCATCCCAGCAAGGAGCAGCCTTGTCTACGTTTCCTTCAGACTGATTGATAGCATAGATTTGATTGGCTGCTTCTTCCTTTGTGGTGTGGCAACCCATTACGGTACCGTCATCTTTTAGGGCAGGGTAACCCGAACAACCGTATGATCCCTTTTCTCCAACGTGATATGGCATTAGTCCATCTCCTCCAGTTCCATGCTTGCACGAATCTGCCAGCAGAACTTTTGAGAAACTGTCTGACGATCTGCAAAGAAGTTTGCTAGACCAAATTCGTTTAGTGAGTTGGCAACCTTGCCAGCCTCAATAAGTTTTTGAATGTGCAACTCGATTTCATTATAAAGATCAACAAGCATTGGCTGTGGATCTCCAACAATCACTGGCTCACCAACAGACGCTGTGTCAAAGAAATCTGTCAGTCTGTATGGGGAATAGGTCTTAAAGATTCGTAGCCATTCAGCGTAAGTGTCTGTGGCTCCATCAAAGTTTTCATAGATGTCTCCAAAGAATTCGTGGAATTGCTTGAAGTCGTCGCCCTCCACGTTCCAGTGGTATCCGTGTGCCTTAAACTTAAGGGCAATATTGTCTGCAAGAAGTTGCTTTAGTTGTGCGATTAGTTGTTCCATAGGTACAATTATAGCATAGTAATAGGGCAGTTTTAACTCATGCCCAGGAGTATCTATTTAGATGCTAATTGATGCTAATCACTTTTGGCTTCTTCTCTTCTGGCACTGAGCGTACTAGAGTTATGCTCAGGATACCGTCCTTAGTTTCTGCCTTCAGAACTTCGGTGTGTTCTGGTAGGGTAAATGAACGAGTAAATTTACGGTTAGCAATGCCCTTGTGCAGATACTTCTGCTCTTCTGGCAAGCCAATTTCTGTAGTATCGTTCTTAATAGAAAGAACACCATTGTGGGTTGTTACTTCAAGGTGATTCTTATTAAGACCAGCAACAGCAAATTCAAGAATCCATTCATCAGGATCAACCTGAATTACATTATATGGTGGATATGTTGCTGTGGTGGTAGTTGCGAATACCTTCTCAAATTCCTGAGCAAGGTTTCCAAATGGGAAGAGGTCTCTTCCTGTGTGTGGTGTACGGTTGTATACCATGTTATCATCTCCTAATGTTTAGCGAGTTAATTGCCCCCAATTGGCAGGCATAACCATTATAGCACATGCTATAATTGATGTAAAGAGAAAAGAGTCTTATGTCAAAGCCAACAGTCCTTGTCTATTCAGTGATTAGAAATGAATCCAGGTATATAGATAGGTATTACGATCAGATAAGGGAAATGGTGTCCACCTTTCCAAAATACAATTTCATTCTGTCAATATACGAGAATGACTCAACCGACGACACGGTTGCGAAGATCCAATCAAAGGACTGGTCGTTCCTTGAGGACTTCTCATTTATCTCCGAAAAACTAATGACAAAGAACTACGGCTCTGTAAAGTCTAAGGATAGAGTTAGAAACCTTTCTATTGCCAGAAACAAGGCTATTGAGGTTCCTGGATTCCTAGACAGGTCTGACTACGTTATGATGATTGAATCCGACATGAGATTTGACATGAAGACTATGAAGCAGATTTTGGAATTTGAAAAATTGGAACCAAACTTTGATATTGTATCTGGTCTAACAGTTAACAACCATCCTGTTTATGATAGTTGGGCAACTCGCAAGGGTCCTAGGTTTACTAGCCATGAGGAAGTAAGGCTATATGACGTTACCTCAAAGCCTTACGATAAGTACTATGCAACATCTAACGGTGTTTGCCTTTACCGTGCACAGCCATTTAGGGATGGCGTTAGATATGGATATATTAATCCTGTTACAAATAAATTTGATTGCGATACCGTGGTCGTTTGCCAGAACTTTCACAAGGCTGGCTTTGATAACATCTATATCATTCACACTGCAAAAATATACCATGAAGACTTTTAGATAAAAGAAAAGCCAGGGTTTCCCCTGGCTATCTTTTTACTCCAACTACTTCTTTGGTGCTGGAGCCTTCTTTGTTGCTGGCTTTGTCTCAGCAGCCTTTGCAGGTGCCTTCTTGGTAGGTGCCTTAACAACCTTGACATCCTTGAGTGCCTCTGCGATTTCCTCTACGGGTGGCAGTGTACGACCGAATGCTGGATCCTTTGGGTTCACATAGCGTAGTGCTACAGGAACTAGGGCTGCCAGCAACGAGTACAATAGGTCCTCTAGAGGTACTCCTGCCAAGTAAAGAGCGAGACCAGCACCCAGGACTGAGCGTCCGTAAGATGCAAGTAGTGCCTTGATTTGTGCGTTCATTTTATTTCTCCTTGTTATTATCTGGCAACATGTCGAACAGTTCTCTCAACTGTTCTTCAATTGCCTTATTGTTATCGTATTTTTCTTTTAATACGAGAATTGTGTTTTGGACATTATCAATGTAGTCAAATGCCCACTCACGAGAGTCGGAGAGAAACTTTATGAATCCTTCCGACTGATCAATTGGGTCTGCCAATGCCTGGCTCTTAATTAGATCTTCTAGGGCAGTCCTGTCAACGTGCAATTCAATAACACTCTTAACAAGAATTCTATTCTTTTTGAATAGATATGCTGCATACCCAATAGAAGCAATGCTAATTAAACTAATCAGAACAAAAGCGATGATGTCATATCTCATAGTTTCTCACTTCCACCCTCACGGATCAACAAAACAATTGCCCCGTTGTCTTCGAGAGCCTTCTTGACCTTCACCATATATTCTATCGCACCACGCTTCTCTTCGTCAAGTAGCCTCATGAATACGTCTTCCCTCGCTACAACGCTAATGAAGTGTTCATTGTCTACTATGTCAACGCCAAAGTTTTTGGGTACCTGAATTGACCTAAAAGCCCTACGCATACCATCTGTGTACATCATTTTCCTTTATCCAATGTTAGACTCTTCCAAGTTTCAGCCCACTGCTGCTTAGAGCGATGTCTGTTAAACTCTCTAGATATTTTACCATTCTCAAAATAGATTCCTCCCCAGACTCCCCATGCTTTGTTTGTGACCGCTGAAGCAAAGCATTCTTTGCGAACAGGGCATTGGGCACAGATTGAGTCAACGAAGTCTCGTGACTCTGGGCTCTCTTCATATTCATCAAAGAATGTGTTGGTAACCATGCCTAGACACGCTGCATCTTCTTTCCAGTTATGTCTATCCATTTTCAGCCAACTAACTTATTTGGAATCTCCCAACCATCAGCAGTGATTTCGTAACGCTTCTGTACGATCCATTTGCCATCAACGTATGCTCCGTCCTTAGACATAGCACCGTTTTCTCTGGTTCTATTTTCGATGACTGTCCAGCCATCCCATGAAAGGTTGTCATTATTCTTGACAACGTCTTCCATCTTTTCAAGTGAATTTATTAGCATTTCACTCTCCTATTTTGTAGGTGATTTTGTTTAGTATCTGTACACCCAAAGATTTGCATCTTTATCGTGTGCATGTTGTGCCTGCTTTGACCAAGTCTCCTTTGGTTTGGAGAAAAAAGCAAAGTAGTCTATATAGTTAAGATTGTCATCAATCCATGATGGTGGAACCTTAACAAGTTTAATCTTGATACCCTGGGACTTTAGCGTTCGCTCAGAGATATTAGAAAATTCCTGACCAAAAGCATTGATCTTCATTGGTCCAGCAGAATAAAGAATAAACTCTTTGTCATCTTCTGGCAAATCTCTCAATGCAGTTCCGATTGCTCTTAGGAATATCTGATAGTCGTCAAAGCCCTTGGTGCCCTGTATTGCTACTATCATCGCTATTTCCTTCCGTTAGTTTCTCAACGATAAAACTTATTTTATCTAATTCTACAGCATCCATATTGATTATGTCAAGTGGTTCTGCAGATCCATAGTCAACCATTCCGTCTTCCGATATCTGTGCAGAGAAGACTTTGCTGTCCATAATCCAATAGGCAGACCCTTCGACCATAACTATCCTGATCATCTGTGACTTTCTGTGTCTAGCAGACTGAGTGTCTATTGGTGGTACTGGTGTATATGGAATAGATGATTTTATTCGTTCGTATATGTTGCTCTGTGTATAAAAAATTCTAGACCTTGGTGCCCTGCCCCTAATTGTTTTGTTAACCAAGAGCAGGACAACAAGTCCTGTTAGTATTGTTGTAATGCTTCCAATGAAGTATTCCATGCTACCAACTATTTAGATGATTTTGCACGTTGCTTGGCTAGTGCTTCAAAGTCCTTGACCTTGGTGTCTCCCAAGTACCCCCAGGCATAGCCCTTCTCAATCATTTCATTATTGATTGAGTTGCCAGATCCATCCAGGTATACCCAGCCGAGGATGCGACCATACTTCTCAGATGAATCCATCTTCTCAGTCTTAATGATCACAGTCTTAGCAGCCTTAATAGCCTTCTTTAGATACTCTTTAGACTCTAGACCTAGTGCCTTCTCTACCTTGTCAGATGTGCGTGACTCTGGTGTGTCAATACCAGCCAGCCTCACACGGCTCTGGAACAGGATATCAAACCCTAAATCAATTACAACGTCAATGGTGTCTCCATCTACTACGTTGGTTACTTCTTTAACAAAATATTCATACATTTAGTTATCTCCCTTAAGCCTATTTTCAACTAGGCGATCTCGTTCGTCAATGACTTCAAAAGCGAATGCGGACATCTTCTCTCCGCTCACCTCATTGTAGTGGTGCGAACAAAACATAAGTTCTCCAGAAACTCCCTTGACAAGAACATATGCCTGTGCTGCACATCCACCACCGTCACAACGATCTAAGGCAGTAAGTACCCACTCTTTTGTCTCTACCATTACTTGTCCGTTCTATAAAATCCACTACCCTTGAACTGAATGCCCAAGCCTCCAAGGACCTGGCTCATTCGGTATCCACACTTTTCACAAAAGTGCTCTGGCGATGGATCGTGAATGCTTCTCTTCTCTGTTAGAGTAGTTTCACATTCTCTACAAACATATTCATATGTTGGCATTATTTAATCTTTCCCCATGTCAGCGGACCAACAATGCCGTCAGCAGTAAGTTTGGTTCTCTTCTGCAAAAGAACTACTGCCTTGTGCGTGTTCTCACCGAATAGTCCTGGAGTGTCTCCAGTAACATTAAGAGACTTCTGTAGATAGGTTACAAGACCATTCTTAGAACCCTTCTTTAGAGTACCCTTGAGTGCTGGCTTGACTGGCGTTGCTGGAGTAGCAGGTGCAACTGCCACTGGCTTTGCAACAGGCTTTGCTGCTACTGCCTTTGGCTTAGGACCGTGTGTTGGTGCAGGAGCAGCAGGATCTGTATCTGTAGCAACCGTAGGAGCAGTAGCAATAGATGCCTCCATGGCAATCAAAGCCTTGAAGAATCCAATTGGCTCGATATAGTTCTTACCGTTTGCATCCCAGATGTGCTCCTTGCCAAGTCGAAGTTCCCAGTTTAGGTGCTTTCCTGTTGACATGCCAGTGGTACCCATCTTGCCCATAGGTGTTCCAGCCTCAATCTTCTGACCAGCCTTAACCTTTAGGGTGTCCTTTTGCATGTGTGCGTATAGAGATGTATACCACTTACCGCCAATGTTGTGAATTAGAATAACGTAGTATCCAAACCCTCCAACAGATCCGTCCGAGTTCTTGCTCTTTGAAGGACCAGCATAGACTACCTTACCATCGTAAGGTGCCTCAATCCAGCATGGTTCATGACCAGACCAGATGTCAGTGCCGTTGTGGTGCTTCTTTTGCTTGGTTACTGGGTGAATTCTCATGCCCATGTAACTTGTGACTTTAAAATCTTTTCCGAGTTTACCGTCAATTGGAAATTGTGCTTTAGCCATAATTATGACCTCCCTTTTGTTCCATTATACTACATGAGCCCCCGACAGGATTCGAACCTGCGACTTCGATATTACAAGTATCGCACTCTACCAACTGAGTTACAAGGGCGTGTCCATGCTTTATCTTATACCCGAAGAGTGGTGCATGGAAACCATTAGCGACTCCAAGGGGACTTGAACCCCTGACCTCCACCGTGACAGGGTGGCGTTCTAACCAACTGAACTATGAAGCCTGGACCGAGGATATCGCCCCTTCGGATTCGCCCGACTGTCGGGAGGTTAGCCTTGCAAGTAGCCATCATTAGAAACAGCACTAACCCATTTAAAAATAGCCCTTCCTGCAGGCAGGCTATTTCCCAGCAGCCTCGTAGTGAAGCGAGAACTCCCATTCCAGAAGGAGACTACTGTTTGTGGATAGAGGGAGATTCGAACTCCCAACTTGCCGTTCCTTGCAGTTTTGCCATTAAACTACCTATCCAGTTGTGAGCCAAAGTTAGCGACCTCTGCTCACCGACTAGTAATTTCGCTACCAGTAAAACGTCTCTACAAAGGTTCATAGAGCCAACGCTAAAACTTTTAGAATCCCAGTCTATTAGGATCTCGGTATGCTTAGTCAAACCGAATATACGTTTACGAAGGTATATCAGCCTCCTAGGGGTGCGACCCCTATTGCTCCTCCTGCTGGACTCGAACCAACGACATTTCGGTTAACAGCCGAACACTCTACCAACTGAGTTAAGGAGGAATACTATTCAATTATACAGGATCAGATTCCTATTTGCAACTTTATTTGTTGCCATTTTTGAAGAACTGATTCTGGTGAGCAAAAGTTCTCTACGTTCTGTTTTGCTTTATTAAGCATAGCAGTTTTCTCTTCTGATGTCAATGATATTGCCCGATTAAGTGCATCAAGAATTGTCTGTTCTCCCACATTAAACCATGAGAATCCCCAGAAGTCTTTGTACTTGTGCGTAGATTCATCTATCATCCAGGTATTGGACTCAAGAATAATTGCCGAATCGTTAGTAACATAATCACTCATTGATGTATGATCTGGAGTTATGCATACCCTGCCAGATACCATAGCCTCACATAATGGCAGGTTCTGCCCCTCTGCACGACTAGGAGACACATAGTTTTGACAAGAGTTAATTAGCATTTGTAGTTCGCTATCCGACAACTTTTGTGGAATAAAATAAACATTGTCGAACGTTGTTTCTGGGAATGAAGGAAACTCTCTCCTAAAAGCGGTTGCCTGCAACTTCCCAAGATCTCCCTGTGCAGTCATTTTAAGCAAAAGAATTGCGTCTGGATGTTCCTGTCTAAATTTTACGAATGCCGTAACAAGGTTGCCAAAGTTCTTTCTAATGTCGTGTGGGTTAAGAATGTAGAGGAATCTTTTTTCATGATCCGATTTGTCTAACAAGTTTGCTAATGATTCTGGCTCATGGTCTTTGTAATAGTCTGAGACTGTGCTTAGTGTGTAACATGGCAAGTCGTCAATAGACTCTCCAGGATCAATCTCTTTTGGCGATACTGCTGAAGGAAGCACAAAAGAATCTATCCCATACGTCTTCAGGGCTGACTGGGAGTAAGATGATAGCGTAATGACATGGTCAAACTTCTTTAGTGTAGAAGCATAATCCTTTTTAAAGATACCATTGTTCCCATCGCTTTTTACTGGCAACCTATCAAACTCCCATGCAAACACACAGATGTTTTTCTGTCTTGGTATTAGTAGAGCCACGTCTGGTGGCAAAAAGGATATGCTGACTGGATCCTTGTACTGCCTCATTTGGGTTTTGGCAGATCCAAGAGCAAACGGATACGAGAAGTATCCACACACAGAATCCTCTTTAGTCGCTACCTCCGCAAAAGATTCCATGGCAAAGCCATAGGAATAGTGGGCATAGCCCCAGCCCTTACCCTTATAGTCAAACGGTCCACTTAAGAATAGATTGGTCATTGATTAATAACATCCACAAACTTGTTTTTGCTAGACTGCAGGATACTGTTATAGGTTTGCTGGTATGATGCGTTGTAGACCTTGCTCCAATACCCTGCAAAAGCAGCAGCAGAAGATGATGTGGACTCAGCGACTGGTCCAGCAATAGTCTTGAAATTGCCCATTGCAAAGAAGTCCGTTAGAAATCCAGAGTTAGTGCCACGAGTCTCACGATACGAAGACCAAATCTTTGGAGTGTAGTTCTGTGAGTAAATACCACTGATGGTAACAGCCTCTGGAATACAACCAGGATAACTAACGTTCACCTTGTCTCCGTTATTTCCAGCAGCGATTACTGTAGCAACACCAAGCGATTGCAAGTCTACAATCTTAGACTGAATGCCTGCATCAATCGGGCAACCCTTGCCAGTTTTGGTCCACGTGTTTGATCCACGTGAGAAAGATACTGCAGAGATGTTATACTTTTTGGCATTGTCTTTTACCCATTGCAATGACAATTCAAACTCTTTGGTACCGCCAATATTTACTGCACCTCTTGGTGTTACGATAGCATTACGAATAAGAATAATGTCTGCACTCGGATTGATCTGGCGTACGATGTCTGCCATCTTGGTTCCATGTGCCCATTCCGATTTCCAGTTTGACATCAATGTCAGACCTGTATCAGATGCTCCGATCGAGTCGTCAAATGCTGTGCCGTTGTTGCAATTCTTGGTTACTAGGATGCAAACTTCTTTAATTGGATTAAGAAGTTCACTATCAAACCCACTATCAATAATCACTACGGATGTATTTTCATTTGCTTGTGCTGGAGAAACAGATAGTGCTAGAACAACTGCTGACGCAATGCTAATTAGTTTTTTCATTAATTGTCCAAAATCTTAATAACTGGTGCACAAGGGTCTCCGCCCTCTTCCCACTCTTTTTCTTCTTCTTCTGTCATATATGGATCACCATCGTGGGTGTAACAGAAAGGCTCAGTTACCCAGCCCTTATCAATACCAGCCTGGAGCCAATCCCCAAACTCATTCCAATTTACTTCGCTCATGTGAAAACCCTCTCTAGGTAGTATATCTATTTTACACCAACTAGAGAGGGTAGTCAAGGGGTTGACTATTAATTCTGAGCGTCTTCTTCCTCAGCACGTCTGTGCTCCTTGCGGAATGCCGAGTTAATCTCAGCCTGGGTCAATTTGCCATCCTGTAGGAATGACTTTGCTAGGTCCTCAAGTACACGTGCTACGCCAAGTAGACCTGCCATGAAAACTGCCTGAATGACTTCGACTCCTGCTACAGCACCAGCACCAAGAACACCAAGTGCCGAGATCACAAAGACCGCTACCATTCTTGCAAAAATATCTGCAATAGTTTTTACCATATTAAACAACTCCTTCCTTTATGTGTTTAATCTTCTTTTTCATTTCTTAGTGGATAAGTCAATGTCCACAAAGCCAAAGTACCTAAGATACAATAGCCAACAATTGTCTTGGCAGAGCCTTCTAGAACTACCCAAGCAACAAACATACCTAGTAGTGTCCAAGCCTGACCAAGGATATCATTTAGAAATTTCTTCATTTAGTTCACCTTCCTATTTGTTCTGCCACCAGAACTTGATCCTGATGCTCCACCACCGCCACCAGACGAACCACCTGATGACGAAGTTGTTGTGGCTGCTGCAGTTGTGGCTGCTGCAACCGTTGCATTTACTGCTGCACCTGTAGCAATAACAGATGCGATAACCGTTTGTTCTGCTTCTTCACGAACCTCTGGAGACATGTCAGCCCCCACGTTTCCAATGGCGTTAAATGTTTCTAGAACTGCTTCTGCTCCAGGAATGGCTGCTAACTCTGCTGGCAATTGTGGGTCATCTGCAATAGCAGCAACGGCAAGTGCCTCTAGTGCCTGTTCATATGCTGGTGAGCCTTGCTCTGCTGTTTCAAATACAACGAGGGCTGCTGCGACAAGTTGTTCTGCCTGGGCATCTGTCAGTTCTTCTGGTGCTACTTCTACCAGATTCTGAATCTCAGATACCGCTTCTTCTACTCGTAACTCAGGTTCTGGTTCTGGCTTGGGGGTTTCTGTTTGCTCTGGCTCTGGTAGCGGTTCAGGCTCAGTTTCTGTTGGCTCTGGAGAAGGGCTCTCGGTCTCCGTAGGCGTAGGTGTTGGCTCTCTGAATGGTGGAATGGCTTCCAATTCTTGTTGAGCGACATTTAACTCCTGTTGTTTTGTGCTAACATCGGCAGATGCTGCTTCTATTATACCTGAGTTTTGAGCCTTAGAACTCTTAAGATTGTTTAGATTAGACTGTGCGTCAGATATCGCTGGGAGCAGATCTGGATTCTTGATCTTTGGGTGCTCTGCATCTTCATCTGGAACTAAGCGGATTCGCTCCTCTTCTCTGTATGCAACTTCGTCTCTGAAAAGAGTTACCTCAACATCGGTGATAACCGTGTCAATCACCACCTCTTCTGTGTAGACAATTACTTCAGACGTGGTTGTTACGTCTTCATATGTGGTTGTCTCCGTTACCTGTGTTCCTAGCCATGCTGCTGGAACTACCTGGAAATTTGCATCACTAACTAATTTAGCATTTAGTTGAACCCATGCTCCACCACCATTCTCATAGTAGTACAGCGTGAAAGGATAAAGAACACCGCCCATAATGTTGACGGGCTGGGTAACTGATCCTCCTCCACCCTTGTCTACCCAGTCGCTGATCAGCCTCATGCCAGCAAGGTCAAAGATGACACCATCGTCTGCTGGGGCATAGAACTGATACTGTCCATCTGCTGGAAACAACAGGTTGCCAGTAAACTTGACAACAACGTCTTCCCCATACCACACGTTACCTTCCTGAAGGATATACCCTCCACCCCACTGAAAGTCAATGTTTGGCACTGTTGTCGTTAGGACTGGGGTCTCTCCTGCATATGGTAGCGGTGGTGCTTGATTATACCCTCGTCGATTATACATTTCTGCAGTTATTCCACCGCTGGTAACATATGTTGTACGAGCAACCTGGCTTGTTGTCGTTACCGTTTCTGTGTGTGGAACCTGAATGGTTCTAGACACCTGAGATGTAGTTTGTTCTATGACTGTATATGGAACCTGAACTGTGTACGGAACACTAACAGTATAGATTTCCTCTTTTAGCGGTCTGGTCCACGCTGGATCTGGAATTTGGGACTGGTCGTAGGCTGCTTGGGCTACACCTAGTGCCTGCTCTGCCTGTGCTATTTGCGAATCTAGGGATACTCCAGCACCAACTGCTGAGTTATAAGCCTCTTGTGCCCTACTGAGAGCCTCCTGGGCAGCAGAAACTTTAGCCTGTGCTGAAGCCACGACTGCATCGTACTCCGCTCTTGTCTCTGCAAAAGCCATAGATGCTACAAGAAGTGGTGCAAAGGCTAGTAACAACGCTAGGAAAAATCTTTGGGGTTTTTTAATTTTGGGGTCTCCTTGTTAATCCTAAGACTAACAATTTAATTATAGCATCATTTAGATAGACAAAAAGGGGGCTTTCGCCCCCTTAATGTTTTTTATTTAGAAGTCCCAGTCGTCATCTTCTGTTGCTTCATGCTTTGCAATCACATAGGAAGATCCAGATCCAGAGAAGAAGTCGTGGTTCTCGTCTGAATTTGGAGACAGTGCACTCAGAATGGCAGGATTTACATCACAGACATCCTTTGGGAATAGTGCGTCAAAGCCCAGGTTCATCAGAGCCTTGTTTGCATTGTAGTGCAGGAACTTCTTTACATCTTCAGTTAGACCAATCTCGTCATAAAGATCAGCAGTATACTTAGTCTCATTGTCGTATAGTTCCATCAGAAGATCGTAGGTGTAGTTCTTCAACTCTTCCTGGCGTTCTGGAGTTTCCTCATTGAATGCCTGCTGGAACTTGTAGCCAATGTAGTAGCCATGTACCGCTTCGTCACGAATGATGAGTCTAATCAGGTCTGCGGTGTTTGTCAACTTGGCTCGTGAAGACCAGTACATCGGTAGATAGAATCCACTGTAGAATAGGAATGACTCTAGCAATGTAGAGGCAGCCTTACGCTTTAGTGGGTCGTCTCCTCTGTAGTACCCCAGAACAATTTCTGCCTTCTTCTGCAGGTATGGGTTTTCCTCCGACCATCTAAACGCATCCTCGATTTCCTGTGTAGAAGTTAGAGTAGAGAATACACTTGAGTATGACTTGGCATGTACTGACTCCATGAATGCGATGTTAGTGATTACTGCTTCTTCATGTTGTGTACGTGCATCAGGCATTAGCGACATTGCACCTACAGTACCCTGAATGGTGTCCAACATGGTGAGACCAGTAAAAACACGCATGGTGAGCAACTTTTCGTGGTCCCTCAATGTAGACCAAGACTGCACATCATTACTCAGTGGAACCTTTTCAGGTAGCCAGAAGTTGGCTGTAAGCCTATTCCAAACCTCTAGATCTACCTGGTCTTCTAGTTTGTTCCAGTTAACTGGTCTTGTTACAACTGACATGATACGCATCCCTCCATCTCTGTTCCATCTAGTGCGTTTTGTCTAATGCGGATATAGTAAATAGTCTTAATACCCTTCTTCCATGCGTAAATCTGAGCCTTGTTGACATCACGAGTAGTCGCAGTGTCCTTAAAGAATAGTGTCAAAGATAGACCCTGATCCACGTGCTGAGTTGCAGCAGCGTAGACATCAATGATCTTCTCTGGACCAATCTCATAGGCATCCTGGAAGTACTGACGGTTGTCGTTAGTCAAGTATGGTGCTGGATAGTAAACACGCCCCATCTTTCCTTCCTTACGAATCTCAATCTGAGAAGCGATGGGGTGGATTGATGATGTTGAGTTGTTGATGTAAGAGATCGAACCAGTTGGAGGAACTGCTTGCAGGTTCTGGTTGTATAGACCATACTGCATTACACTCTGTGCAAGATACTTCCAGTCATCCTGTGTAGGAATGAAAATGCGAGCATCTACAAATAGTTTTTCAACCTTGGCAGTCTTTGGCTTCCACTCCTGAGAGATGTACTTAACAAAAAATGTTCCATCAGCATACTTTGACTTCTCGAAGCCATCAAATGGTGATCCAGTCTCAATTGCCATCTTGTTAGATGCCTTTAGAGCGTGGAACAGCACGGTGTAGAAGTAGATGTTGGTGAAGTCAATTGACTCCTCGTCACCATAATACATCTCTTCCTTGCCAAAGTAACCATGTAGGTTCATCTGACCTAGACCAATAGCACGTGACTTCTTGTTACCCTCAGCAATTGACATAACTGAGTCAATGTATGACAAGTCTGCTACTGATGTAAGTGCACGAATAGCAACCTCAATAGTCTTGCCAAAGTCTGGAGATTCCATAGCCTTAGCAATGTTTAGTGATCCTAGGTTACACGAGATATCCTTACCAATGTCCTTGTATGATAGGTCATTGTTGTACGTGGTAGGAGTATTTACCTGTAGGATTTCAGAACATAGATTAGACATGTTGATGCGACCCTCTACAGGATTAGCGTTGTTAACGGTGTCTTCGTAAACGATGTATGGATACCCTGACTCAAACTGCAGTTCTGCAATAGTTTCAAACAACTGACGAGCCTTGATCTTAGTCTTACGAATACGTGCGTCGTCTACCATCTCCTGATACTTCTCAGTAATAGAAATGTCTGACATTGGCACACCATAGACACGCTCAATGTCATATGGTGAAAACAGGTACATATCCTCGTTATTCTTAGCAAGTTCAAGAGTGATGTCTGGAACTACCACGCCAAGACTAAGGGTCTTGATACGCATCTTTTCATCTGCATTCTCTCTCTTGGTGTCTAGGAATCGCATGATATCTGGGTGGTGTGCGTTTAGATAAACGGCACCAGCACCCTGACGTGCACCCAGTTGGTTGGCGTAGGAGAAAGCGTCCTCTAGCATCTTCATAACTGGAATAACGCCTGACGACTGGTTCTCAATCTTCTTAATTGGTGCACCCAGTTCACGTAGGTTGGTCATGTTTAGTGCTACGCCACCGCCACGCTTAGACAACTGTAGCGAAGAGTTTACTGCACGAGCAATTGACTCCATGTTGTCTTCAATGCGGAGCAGGAAGCACGACACGTATTCTCCACGCTGCTTGCGACCTGCGTTTAGGAAGGTAGGAGTTGCTGGCTGGAAGCGACCAGAGATGATTTCCTCAACCAAGTCCTTAGCCAATCTTTCATCTCCACCTGCAAGCATTAGGGATGTCATAACGACACGATCCTCAAATCGCTCAAGATAACGCTCTCCATCAAAGGTCTTCAATGCATATTGCGTGTAGAACTTGTAGGCACCAACAAATGTTGGGAATCGGAACTTGTGTCCGTATGCCTGCTTAAATAGTTCCTTGGTAAATTCAAAAGAGTACTTGTCTAGGATTTCTTTTTCATAATATTCGTGCTCTACTAGGTAGTGCAACTTTTCTTCTAGGCTGTGGAAGAATACTGTGTTTAGATTTACGTGATCTAAAAAGTATGCCCTCGCTGCCTGCTTGTCTTTATCAAATTGAATCTTGCCTTCATCCGACCATAGATTCAACATAGCGTTTAGTTCGTGATAACTGTAATTATCCATATAGTTGTTCCAACCTCTCCTGTACTCTTTGTACGTCTTCTGACGTTCCAAATATCTCTACTCTGGCTATTATTGGGACACCAGTCTTCCCTGAGATCATCTCTGCAGCCTTGCAGTAATGCTCTCCAAAATTAGTATTGCCAAAGGCTACGATGCCCTGGAGCATATCCCTATTGCTAGAAATGTTTAAAAAGTGTCGAACCTGTCTGGGTATTGCAGATCTCTCACTACCCCCACCATAAGTCGGTACAAAAAGTACATAACCGTTAGTGACAGTAATAGGGTTGTCGTTATCCCAATCAATAGGGATACGAGTAACATTGTTGTGTCTAGCATTTAGTTTCTCCACAAATCTTTTGGTGTTCCCCGAATAATTTGAGAAGTATACGATATCTATGGACATCTATTTTAACTCCTTTTTTAAATACGCTGGGGATAGAAAAGGGAGAGAGCCGAAACCCTCTCCCTAATCAATTATACCTCAATTACTTGAGTAGTGCAACCTTGTTCTTAGGGAACTTCTTGTTCCACTTAGCAGCAAGTGCGTTGTGCTTTGCCTTGTTACCAGCAGCAGCAGCCTCTGCAATAGCCAACTTAGCAGTTAGATCTGCAATGGTTGCCTTAGCGATAGCGAGTTCTGCATCCTTCTCTGCCACTAGAGCAGCAAGGTCTACAACCTTTAGGGTGCCACGGACAAAGCCAGTAGGAGCGGTTAGACCAGTTACAGCAGATGCTACGGTAGCAGTTGCGATAAGGTCATAGGTGTCTACCGATAGACCAGCAAGTTCCTTAACGGCAGTACCATCATTTACAGTGGTTAGCGAGTAGGTGGTCGTTGCAGTCTTGCTTACTACCTGGAGCGATACGGTTGAACCATTAACAGCATTGCCGAATACGTCAGTGCCAGTAACAGTTACCTTAGCGGTGGTTCCAAGAGCAGCAGTAGGTGCATCTACCTTTATGGTGTTTAGAGCACCAGCAGTACCCTTTACGTAGTAGGTAGTGGTAACGTTGTCTGCGGTAACAACAACAGTGCCAGTCTTAGTAGTCTTGGTGAATACGAAGATGTCTGCAGTGGTACCAGTACCAGTCGCTACAGAAACAGTTGCCGAACCAGAAGCAGCAGTTGCACCAGTTAGGCTGGTTAGCAATAGTGCGTCAGTTGCAGTAGCAGTTACGGTGCTTCCAACAGTTACTCCAGTTAGAGCAATCTTTAGAGCATCACCAGAATCCACCGAGTTATCCGATGGAACAGGAAGTGCTACAGCGTTTACCGCTGTCGTTGGAGCAGTTGCAACAGCAACAGCGTTTACAGTGAGTGCTGCGGTTGCAGCGTTTGCAGGTACTGAAAGAACAGTTCCTACGAGTGCTAGTGCAGAAGCAATAGCGATAAGTGGCTTCTTAAATGAAGTCATGTTTTGTTTCTCCTTATATTTATAGTTAGATTAGATCGAATCTAGCCAGGTATTCTTTAACCTCTTTTGGCATAGGCTTATATTGTATCACACCGTTCTGATCTGTGTCAAGAGCCTGCTTAGGGCGATCTCTGAAAGTATGAACCTCAACCTCAAGGTTTTGGTCCTTTGGAGTGTGTGATATTGCTCCAAATATTGCACCACACACAGCATCCGCCAAGTCCTTGGAGGATTTGCGAGGGTGGTCAACTCTATTTTGTTTTACAATCTTAAGTTCTGTCAATTCTTCGAATAGCAAATCAATTGCTGGCATAACCAGGCGGTCTTCATAGACCAACATTGCCATGTCTTCGTAATGCTTCTTAGCAACAGAAACAGTCTCAGTTCTCATTCCAACCTGCTTTAGTTCGTTCTGAATGTCAAAAGACTGCCAGCGGTCAAATGAGACCATTCCAATATTAAAGCCTAGTCTGCGTAGGTTTTGAATCCACTGCTTAACCTCCGATAGGTTTACTGGACCCTCTACTCTTGGCTCCCACCATGCTACAGCATCTACCACTACGATAGGTGCTACTTGGTTGTAGTCCTTCAGTACCTGCAGATTTACCCACTTGTCTACGTGAGCAATAGCAACAGCACACTTGTCATGCTTCTGTGCAAGGTCAGCGTGGACGTAATAAATTTTGTCTGGGTCTGGCTTAAATGATTCCTCAAATCTCCTATGTGTATCTAGAGGATTGCGGATGCTCATAGCAGAACGGATCTTGTCTTCCTGCTTAAAGAATCTGTCAGACGAGAAGGTTGGAATACAAGCAAAACGTTGCATCGCATCTCCAAGGTCTGTGAAGAACGCAAGTTTAAAGTCATCAATTTGTCTAGTAGGGTTGACTACCCAGGTAGGACGCTTAAGGGCAAACATGCCTGGATACTTATAGGAAACGATCGTGTCTTCGTCCCACTCGATATCTAGATAGTTACCCTCTTGGTCTGCAGGAAGTTCTGGATTCATAACAAACCTGTGAGTCTTTGTTATAACATCTTTTTCTGCAATTACAGCGTCATATCTTGAAGAGATAAAGTCTCCTGGGTAACGAGGGAATGATAGCAGTGCTACCTTTCCTAGGTCTGGGAAACGAGAGTCTACAGAAGCACGGAAGGCTTTGTAGATGTTATCTGCTGTCTTGCCTTGGTCGTTACCTGTACCAACCTCAGATGCGAATCCAGAGATCTCGTCTAGTACCGCAAGAATAAGGTTAAGACCCTCGTGAGACTCACGCTCAGAGTGACCAGAGTAAACTGTGATAGAGTGATCAAACTCAATGCTGTCTGCCTTTGCATAGAACTTTCCAGCAAACCATGGCGACTTTTCAATCTTAGTCTTAAAGCCCTTAAAGAAAACGTTCTTAGCCTGCTGTGCGTTAATAGCAACGTTAATAATATCAATAGCGTCACCAGACGGCTTACCAAAATATCGTGCAGGGTCCTTTAGGCAGAGTAGTTTGTACACAATGTACGCACAGGCTACGGTAGACGTAAAGTCTTTTCCAGAACCCTTGCCAAGTTGGAGAATTACCTCGTTCTTGGTGTACTTGTTGTAATACCTTCTACCCTCAGTCTCCCCCAGTAGTTCGATAAGATCGTCAAGTTTGTAAATTTGTGACATAGCCTCTACGATGTCATACTGTACCTGAGACAGTGGTGGCTGGTTTAGATACGCCTCGCCCTCAACAAATGTCTTGGCATCTACAGGACGCTCTGCAAAATTATCGGACTTGAGTGCTTCTAAAAAATCATCAAACATCGTTAGAGACCACCACTGTGATTACTTCTTTATCCTTAGATGCTTCTGACAATCTACGCATAATCTTGTCTCTTACCTCTGGGTGTTCTGCAGCGATATCCTTTAGGATAGCAACCAGAATCTCCTGACGGTTCTCAATAGCGATCATCTCTTCGGCAAGTTCCTTGTTCTCAAGTAGTCCTGCCTTTTGTAGCATCTCAATGCGTGTCTTCTCAAGATCCATGACCAACTTAATACCTGCGGTCTTTGCACCTAGGTTAGCAACTGTGGTTGCTTCATCAATCACCTCGTATGCTTTACTAATTAGTTTAGTGTAGTGAGTGTCTGCTCCGACCAATGCTTCTTTAGCACGAGCACGGATTGCAGCATTGTCTGCAGCCATGGTACGCCACTCATTAATGTAAGCCACAACCTTTTGTCGTGGCATAGAAAGTTCTTTAGAGATCTGGGTAGGCTCGGTGCCTGCAAGATACTTCTCTACAACCCTGTTCACTTCGTCAAGGTGTTCTACTGTTAGGTCTTCAAACGACACGCTTTGCTCTCTTTCCTCGTTGTGGAATACGCTTAACCATCTCTGGCTTAAAAGATCTCCAGGCAGATGCAGAGTTTCTAAAAACTTCAAAGCAGTCTACCCACACAGCACCAGTTTCTGAGTTTGTGACAAAACTGTCAAACTTAAACTTCATTCCGTACTGTCCAGATACTTTAATAATGTCCCCACGGACAACCTCAAATCCGTCAACGACCATCCTGTCCTCACGAACAAATTTAGTCTTGACAGCCTCTGGGGCATTTCTTTTTCTAGCCATTGGTTTCTTCTACCTTAATTCTCTTTAGACATTTTTCGCAGGTCGTATAGGTTAGACCTGTAAATGGGCAGGAAGCAACTCCCTGCTTGTTGTGCTTACAGCCAATCCTGTTATAGTATGCTTTGGCAACATACGCAAAGTGCTTTATGTATCTGATCATCGTTTTGATTTCCTTAGTCCAAACTTTGCAAGATAAACATAGATTGTTTCCACGCTTGCCCCACACTCTTTTGCAATTTCTTCTGGAGTTTTTTTATCCAGGTGGTAGCGTTTCTTCAACCACGCCTCACTAGTATACAGTTTAGCCATTTACTTGTCAATCTTTCCCCAGTTATTAATTGCATAATGACCAATACCGACAGCATCTGCAACGTCATCATCCTGGATGTTCTTGTCGTAATATGTATTAACAAACTTAATAGTTCTCTGCTTACGGATCTCACGAGACTTATTCTGATACCAGTTCTTGGACTTGCCTGGGAACTCGTTCATCAGGTCTTGCTTCTCCTTAGCAGAGAGTTTGTTATTACCGATAAAACTTTGCCATGTAATAGGATTGATAGAGCCTGCTGTTCTGATACCTGCCAACTTAGCAGCACCTAGAAGTGCACCCTGGATTAGGGCAAGATCAGAAGCAGTCTTTGGGCTGTTAATGAAGACAGTGTGCTCAATAACAATTGCATCAATCTCAAAGTTCTTGAGGAATGGCAGAGTCTTAACTGCAGCATCCCCCAACTTCTGGTAGGCATTATTGCCTTCGAACTTAATCTTTCCGTATCTTACTAAGGATACACCAGAAAAGATAGCAAAAGCAAGGCTATTAGTGCTAGCATCAATAGCAAGAATGTTTTGTGGCTTTTCACGATTATTTCCTATCTTTACCATTCATCAATCCTTTTATGTCTCTTAAAACTTTTGCAACTTCTGATGGGTCAGCGGAGCAGGTTTCACAAATCGTGTCGTCATTGTATACTGACAGTCTCTTTTCACACGACTTGCAAAGCCTCTCCTTGCCCTTACGGCGTTGCCTTCTTTGAATCTGATACCTGGCTGCTATCTTTTCTTTTGTAGCAGCATCTCGGCATTCTGGTGAACAGTATATCTGATAAGATATATTTGTTTTAAATGTGTGGTCGCACCACTCACAATGTTTGTTTTTCATCCAAAGGCTCCAGTGATCGTAGTTTGATCTCTCCAGAACCAGCCAAGTCACAAGCCTCACGGATTGGACATGTCTTACAAATCTTTGAGTTGCTACGATAGTTCTTGGTTGGAAGTGTTTTCTTCTCCCATGCTCCACGAACCTCTCGCATCCACTCAAATGTGTTCTCTACCCACTCATACATGTACTTATCTAATTCTACAGGAAAAATCAACAGTTCGTGATTATTCTTGTTCTCATAGATTAGAACTGCTCGATTCTTATTAAGAATCTTCATATAGATAAGCAACTGGACTAAGTGACCAGTCTTTGGCTTACCTGCAATCTTTCGATACTCGAAGGCATCGTTAGGCATTGTCTTGATCTCGCCAAGCAATTCCTTTTCTTCCCACTTTAGCATAACGTCACCAAATCCAAAGATTGGTGGGTCATTGTAAGTGATTTTAAACTCTGAGTCAATTAGAAAGTCTGGGACATTGCTCATGGCTTCCTGAATACGCTCGTGAGACTTGGTTCCAGCAGTCATATTAGCAGCACCATAAGCATCTGCGTTATCGGAGAAGACTGCACCCTCAAAAGCCAGGTACCAGTAGCGAGGACACTCTCCATGCGAGAATGCGATGGTGCTAGGTGCAAACGATTTCTTTTGAGTAAACTTGTCTACACGCTTTACGGTGTATCCAGAATTAATCTTTTCAATTAGAGCATCCTTGTCAATAAAGGATGGCTTTCCTGATGGAGCCTGGTCCATCTTCTTTAGCATAACTTGCTGTAGTAAATTCTTAGCCATGATGTTATCGAACAATATACTTCAGTGCAGACACAAGATCTGAGATAGCCTCATGTGCTGTAAAGTAGATATTCTTCTTCTCCCTGTTTCCCTTGTCAACGTTTACCATCCAAGTAGCCTTGAATGCCATCTTAGCAGCAATTGCCTGAAGACGAACGATTTCGACAGTAGCGACATTCAGTGGAATGTCTGGTTTAATAATTAGTTTAGCAATGAACGTAAGAGCCTCAGTGAGTTCTTCGTCATTCATAAAGTCAGCAATCTCTGAGAGACCATTAACCATTTCAATTGTTGTTTTATTCTGTTCCATTATTTTCCTTAAAGGTTATATATTAATTATACACCATCGGACAGGATTTGTTCAAGTAGCGATAATTCAATTACTGCCAATCTTGTTTTAATACCGCTGTCGCCAAGGACAACTACGATGGCAGGATCGTTACCGTTCCTAATCGCA
>JACCDM010738143.1_pt1 | contig 30145 bp, 28 predicted proteins | sample 7445851 | NCBI WGS metagenome assembly JACCDM01 (sample SAMN15323438, study PRJNA562643) | freshwater metagenome | isolation source: river surface water | place: USA:Blue River Watershed | collected 2017-08-16
AACAAAAAAAAGCCCAGACTTTCGTCCGGGCTGATTTTATAGTTTAGAAGATATTATCTACCGATTTTGTAGAAAGTTACGTTGTAACCTACACGGCTGTCACCTTGGAAAGTGATTTGAGCATCGATAGTTTGTCCACCTGCTTGACGCTTCAACTCGTTGTACATTGCGTCACCCATGTAGAAGCAACCTTCGAAATCAGGAGCTGCTAAGAAGTTAACGTCTAATTGAGAGAAACCGCGAGGAGGATTGCAACGTTGTACTTGTGTTCCTTGTCCACCTGCACCAGGTCCTACTGAACCAGCACCCATTCCTGCACTACCTACTGGAGCTACTGCACCTGTTGGAGCTGCCATTTTGTTAGAAAAATCCAACTGGATGTTTTTGATGCTTACTTTACGTCCGTTGAAAGAAGCTGGGTTCTTAGCGAAAGATTCGCCAGGGATTACCATTTGAGCCATTGATGCGCCGATGAAAGCGAAAGCTACTGCGAAGAGAGTTGTTACTTTTTTCATAATTTTATTTTTTTAATTTGTTGTTGCTTGGTTACTTTCAAATACCGTGCCAAAAATTAATTTTTTGCAGATTTCCATAAAAAATCATGCGCTCTTTTTATTAAATCTTGCATTGGAATCTCTTGGTGAACCAGCGCCCCGCCTGATAAAAAGGCATTTATAGCTACCTCAATGGCAGTAGATGATTTTTTATCGTTAAGTAACTTGCGTTGTGATAACGCCGCGACTCCACAAAGCCATTCTATGGATAAAACGTTCTCAACATTGTCTAAAACACGCATCAATTTGGTAGCAGCATTAGCTCCCATTGATACATGATCTTCTTGCCCATTGCTGCTCACTATACTATCTACACTTGCTGGGGTACATAATTGTTTGTTCTGACTAACCAATGCTGCTGCACTGTATTGTGCAATCATATACCCTGAATCAATTCCTGCTCCATCTGCCAAGTAGGGACTTAACTGCCGTTGTCCGCTGACCAATAAAAATGTACGCCTTTCCGAAATATTGGCTAATTCAGCCAAAGCCATTGCTGCGTAGTCTAATGTGAGTGCGAGAGGTTGACCGTGAAAATTTCCCCCGGAAACAACCATATTTTCTTCTTCGAAGACGTTGGGATTGTCTGTTACCGAGTTCAATTCTGTTTCCCAAACCATGAAACAATGCTGCAAAGCAGTGAGCGTTGCACCATGCACTTGAGGAATGCATCTGAAACTGTAGGGGTCTTGAACCTGTTTTTTGGGCGTAGCGGCAATTTCGGAATCTGCGAGCCAACTTCTGATTTCTTCGGCCGCTTGGATTTGTCCTTGATGAGGACGAATTCTGTGAATGGCCTCATGAAAGGGTTCCAATCTGCAATCGAAGGCATCAATACTCAAAGATGCAATCATTGGTAGTTGACCCAAAATATCAGAGATTTTCTTGTAAGCAACTAAAGCATGCGCCAACATGAACTGGGTTCCATTTATTAGGGCTAATGCTTCTTTGGGACCTAAAACTATAGGCGTTAAGCCCTCATTCTTGAGCCAAACCGAAGCATCGATCAACTCACCCTCAACCTTAACCCTGCCTTTTCCAATTAAGGGAAGTACCATTTGCGAAAGAGGCGCAAGATCACCAGATGCTCCCAATGATCCTTGTTCTGTAACCAATGGAATGATTTGATGATTGAACATATAGGCCAAACGCTCAAACACTTCTGGACGAACAGCAGAGTGTCCCTTACTCATATTCAATAACTTGAGCCACATCATGGTGAGCACAAGTTCATCGCTCAGTGGGCTACCAACACCAGCGGCATGCGTTATCAAGAGGTTTTCTTGTAGTTTACTAAGCTCGGTAGAACTGATTTCAATATTTTGAAGAGAACCAAATCCGGTATTCACGCCATAAATGGGCCTGTCTGATTTCTCTAAAAACTTATGAAGAAAGTCCACACTATCTTGCATGGTCTTTCTTGTTTGAGAATTCAATTCAACCGGCTTTTGGATAGCTGCGATGGCATCTCCCAATGTATAATACGAATTCATTTATTTAAAAATTAATGTATGTGACAGCTCACTCCAACCAATTAATTGTTGTTCGCCTGTTTCTAAATTTTTAACCATTGCTTGATTTTGCTGCATTTCAGATTCACCCAGTATCAGGGCATATTTACACCCTTTTGAGTTGGCATAATCCAATTGTTTTTTCAACTTTGGAGCACCTGGATAAACTTCACAAATCAAATTATGATTCCTTAAATCACGAGCAATTTGTGCTGCTTTCGATAAATAATCTTCTTCCATGCAACAGATGAGCACTCCTGCCCATTCGTTGTTTACCTCCAATAAATTCGCAGATTCTAGTGTGTCTAGTATTCGGTCCAATCCAAAGGACACTCCTACCCCAGGCACGTCTTTAAGTCCAAAAACACCCGTTAGGTTATCGTATCTCCCCCCACCGCCAATGCTTCCAATGCGAAAATCAGAAGGAATGCGGGGATCGTTACCAACCACTTCAAAAACACAACCTGTATAATAACTGAGTCCCCTTGCTAAGCGCAGATCTAAAAATACGTTGTTCTGATTGGGCAGAAGTGTTAAAAATTCTCGGACTTGTGCTATTCCACGTGTCAAGGAATCATTTTGAATTTCAGAAAACTGTTCTAACGCATGAAGTTTTTGTTCGGTATTATTCAAAGATGCTATTTCACAAAGAGTATTCCACGCAGAAATAGAGTGTGGCAAACCGCGTTGTTCAAGTTCTAGGCTGACACCGTCTTGTCCTATTTTATCAAATTTATCAATGGCAACCATGAATGAGTTCCACTGTTCACGTCCCCCGAGAAGGGGAAGAAAAGCATCGAGAATGTTTCGATGATTTATTTTAATCTGAACTTCGAGGTTGAGTTGGGCAAAAACTTCTTGGTAACATTCTACAAGTTCTGCCTCCGAAACCACTGAATTACTGCCAACAATATCAATGTCGCACTGCCAAAATTCTCTGTATCTTCCTTTTTGGGGACGATCGGCGCGCCACACTGGTTGCATTTGATAACGCTTGAATGGGAAGGCTAATTTATCTCGATTCATGACCACAAATCGCGCTAAAGGCACCGTTAGATCGTAACGCAAACCACGATCTGAAATTTGTGGGGTCATTGATTTATAATCAGTATCGGTTGGATTTTGCGGCCAATTTTCAGGTTTAATTTTGGAAAAATACTCACCCGAATTAAGAACCTTAAAGAGCAGTTGATCGCCTTCATCACCGTATTTACCTTGAAGAGTTTTGAGATTTTCAAGGGAAGGCGTCTCGATGGGAAGAAACCCGTGTGAACGAAAAACTCGCTCCATCACAGACAGAACGAATTTTCTTTTTTTCATGATTTCCGGACCAAAATCGCGGGTACCGGAGGGCAAGGAAGGTTTTTCCATGCCGCGAATTTACTTAACTTCGGCGAGTTCTTTGAGTCGTTCTTCGAGTTCGTCTTCTGCACCTGGGGTATAACCTTGGTGAGAATATACAATTTTACCTTTTTGATCAACGATGAAAGTCATTGGAGGGTTATTGACGTTCATAGAACGCGCAAGATCTTGATTTTCATCAAGTATGATTTGATAAGTCCAACCTTCACCCAAAACTTTGGGTTTCACTTTTTTCACGTTTCTAGCATCGTCAATACTCACTGCAACCAATTTCATATTATAATTCTCTTGCCATTCGGCGTAGTGTTGATCAATGGCTTGAAGCTCCTTGATGCAAGGACCACACCAGGTTGCCCAAAATGATATTACGGTTATTTTACCTGGCTCGATGACCTGAGAAAAGTTGATGTTTTCACCATCTATATTTTTTACAACCACCGAAGGAACCGCATCTTGAGCATTTACCATTCCAGCCAATGCCAATGCAAGAGATAAAAATACGTATTTCATAATGTTTGATTTGCAGTTCCCAAATATCGTGCCATATTTTGAGAATATCATTGAAAATTCACGGAATTTGTTTGAATCAAAACCCCTTTTACTCCGGCAGCTTCTGCGCAATCAACATCGCGCTGTCTATCGCCATACATAATACTTTGCGATGGATCAATGTTGAATTGGTGGATGGCTTTTTCAATCATTAAGCTACCAGGTTTTCTGCACAAGCATTTTCCACTAAAATCGGGATGATGTTCACAGAAGAAAAACGCCTCTATTTGGCATTCAGCTTCAATGCATTTGCCTTGTAAATATTGATGCATAGCATTTACAGCTTGTTCATTGTATAAGCCCTTCGCTATTCCACCTTGATTGGTGATTACAATGATCTTAAAACCTTCATCGTACCAAATTTTAATTTGTTCAATAACTCCAGGTAGTATGTGAAATTCTTCTAAAGACTTTGTGTAATCACCGGGATCGTGATTGATAACTCCGTCTCTATCGAGAAAAATGGCTTTGTTTTTCAGGTTCATTTTAAGTAAAAATCGTTAGAATCGAATTTCCTTCGTCAAAGGTACATAACCATTTATTTAAATACCGTATTTTTGTGATTTACCATCTCCCCCAATGAGTCCATATCTGGTTATCATCCCCACCTACAACGAAATTGAGAACATTGATCGGATGATTCAAACGGTCATGTCCTTAGAAAAAAAGATTGACCTGTTGGTAGTAGATGATGGCTCTCCAGACGGCACAGGAACAGCAGTTAAGCGACAAATTGAGCACTTTCCTGATAGACTTCATATTCTTGAGCGAACAGAAAAAAATGGACTTGGCACTGCTTACATTGCGGGTTTTCACTGGGCTCTTTCTAAGGGATATGAATACATCTGTGAAATGGACTGTGATTTTTCACATCCCGTTGACCAATTGCCACGCCTAATAGAGAAATGCGAAAGCGGCGCCGATGTTTGTGTTGGAAGCAGGTATGTTGGCGGCGTAGTAAATGTAGTCAATTGGCCCATGGGCAGAGTTTTGATGAGTTATTATGCTAGTAAATATGTTCAATTCATTACTGGTTTGAACATTGCAGATACAACCGCTGGATTTGTATGTTACAAAAGAGAGGTTCTAGAGTCTATTGGCTTAGACGATATAAAGTTCAGGGGTTATGCCTTTCAAATTGAAATGAAGTTTCGAACCCATCGTAAGGGTTACCGTATTTTAGAACATCCCATCATTTTTACAGATAGAACTGCTGGGACATCCAAAATGAGCACCAAAATATTCAGAGAAGCATTGTTTGGCGTTCTTGAATTGAAAATTAAAAGTTGGATGGGTAAAATATGAAATTGATTAGGGTATTTTTGGTAGTCTCATTTGCCGTGGTTTTTACGCCATTGCAAGAGTTTGCCAAGATTCCTCTATTAATCAGTCATTTCCACGAACACAATACTATGAATCCTGAAATTGACTTTTCTGAATTCATAGTAGAACATTATGGAAATCCAGAAAACCTACCTGAACACAAAAAGCTTCCACTCCAAACAGTAAATATTACTTTTTTTCCTGCATATCATTTCCAATTGCCTATTGAATTGAAGGCAAATGAATTTACAGTTGAAAATTGCTTCCCCGCAGAACTGAGTAAAAAGACCTTGCCTGGAATTACAGTTGGAATTTTTCAGCCTCCCAAAACAGCATAAAGTTTCTTAATTAGAATTTCGCGTGTAGCGAAATCATCATCAATTGCCTTTAGCGATTGAAATTCTCATTTCTAAACTTTTCAAATTATGCTGCAAAAAATCATTGACTTTTCTATATATAACAAAATTATAATCGCACTGATGATCATAGCCTTGATCATCACAGGTATTTTTCAATTGAACAAACTCCCCATTGATGCTGTACCTGATATTACAAATAATCAAGTTCAAATCATCACTCCATCGCCTACATTGGGCGCTACAGATGTTGAGAGATTAATAACTTTCCCTATTGAGCAAAACATTTCTAACATTGCTGGAATTCATGAAGTTAGAAGTTTTTCAAGGTTCGGATTATCATTAGTAACCGTCGTATTTGATGATGACATTGATGTTTATTGGGCAAGACAACAAGTCAGCGAGAAACTGGTCCAAGCAATGACAAATATTCCACCTGGAATTGGAACTCCCTCCCTGGCCCCAGTAACCACCGGATTAGGAGAAATTTATCAATATATTCTCCGAGTAGATGACTCTCATAAAAATCAATATTCGCTTTCAGACCTAAGAACCATTCAAGACTGGTTGGTTCGCAGGCAATTATTAGGTGTCAAAGGAGTAGCAGATGTAAGCAGCTTTGGTGGACATCTTAAACAGTATGAAGTAATAATAAACGCCGCTCAGTTAAGTGCAAAAGGCTTGTCATTGATTGACGTTTTTCAGTCCCTAGAAAAAAACAATCAAAATTCAGGCGGTGCATACCTAGAAAAATACAATTCCGTTCAAGTAATTACAGTTGAGGGACTTTTAAAATCAAAAACTGACATCCAAAATACATTGATCAAGAATAACCAAGGATTGAATGTTCGTATTGGAGATGTGGCTACTATTAAGGAAGGTCATGCTAAACGATACGGAGCTGTAGCTTTCAACAATGAAGGGGAAACGGTTGGAGCAGTTGTTATGATGCTCAAAGGAGAAAATAGTCGACAAGTAATTGGAAATATCAAAGATAGAATTGAAAGAATAAATAGTACTTTACCCAAAGGAGTTACCATTGAGCCTTTCCTTGACCGCACTAAAATGGTAGACAACGCCATACACACGGTGGTTAAAAATCTGTCGGAAGGTGCGCTCATTGTAGTATTTGTGTTGGTGATTTTTTTGGGTAATCTAAGAGCTGGATTTTTGGTTGCATCAGTCATTCCGTTGGCCATGTTATTTGCAATCATTTGCATGAATATATTCGGAGTAGAAGGAAATTTAATGAGTTTAGGCGCTTTAGATTTCGGATTGATTGTAGATGGAGCAGTTATTATAGTTGAATCTGTTCTTCATGTTTTAATAAATAAGCGAATTGAGAGTCGCAGAAACACAAATGAAGTTGTTTCATTGAGTGCTGGCAAGATGATGAATAGTGCTGTTTTTGGACAAATAATCATTCTCATAGTGTACTTACCTATTCTCTCCTTAGAAGGTATTGAGGGAAAAATGTTCAAACCTATGGCGCAAACGGTTGCATTTGCTTTGGTAGGTGCATTTTTTCTATCAATTACCTATATTCCTATGATGAGTTCTTGGTTATTTTCAAAAGATAAAATTCAAGAATTAAGCTTAACTAAAAAATTATTTGCAAAAATTCAAACTGTTTATTCTAAGGTCTTAGATTGGAGTTTTAATCATCAAAAAATAATTTTTGGAAGCACTGCATTTGTACTGGTTTTAGGCGTATTTCTGGGCAGCAGATTAGGGGGTGAATTCATCCCTACTCTGGAGGAAGGTGATTTTGCTGTTGAAAGTAGAATTGTTACCGGATCGAATATTAACACAACTCTTCAGTTTACTCAGAAAGCCGCGGGAATTATAAAAAATCAATTTCCAGAGGTTGAAAAAATAGTCACTAAAATTGGTAGCAGTGAAATCCCCACAGATCCAATGCCCATGGAAGCTGCGGACATGATGGTAATTTTAAAACCAAAAAATCAATGGGTTAGCGCGACATCATTTGATGAATTAGCCATCAAAATGCAGTCTTCTATCGATTCTATTCAAGGCTTAGAAACAAGCTTTCAATTTCCGGTTCAAATGCGTTTTAACGAATTGATGACCGGTGCAAAGCAAGATGTTATTTGCAAAATCTTCGGGGAAGACCTTGATACTCTAACCCAATACGCAGCAGAATTGGGAGCCATTGTATCTGAAATCAATGGTGCTGAAGATATTTATGTAGAAACTATTTTGGGAATGCCCCAATTAAAAATCGAATTGAACAGAGACAAAATGTCCATTTTGGGTGTAACAATTGATGATGCCAATAAAATCATTAACTCTGGATTGGGGGGTGAACCTGCTGGATACATTTACGAAGGTGAAAAAAGATATTCGGTGGTGGTGAAACTAGCCCATCAATCTGTTAACTCATCAAATAAACTAGAGTCATTAATGATTCCAACCCAGTCTGGAAGCTATGTGCCATTATCGAGCATAGCTGATATAAAATTAATCAATGGGGTAAATCAAATTCAACGAGAAGATGCAAAACGAAGAATTTTAGTAGGTTTTAATTTAGGTAATGCAGATGTTCAAACGGTTGTCAAACAACTGCAAAAACAAGTTGAATCAAAGCTAAAACTCCCAGCGGGTTATTACATTACTTACGGTGGCTCATTTGAAAACTTAAAACAAGCCAATGCCCGACTAAGTATTGCAGTGCCTATTTCGCTAGCTTTGATTCTGATTCTATTGTATTTTAGTTTTAAATCACTCAAAATTGGACTATTGGTTTTCACCGCAATCCCGTTATCAGCTGTTGGTGGAATTATCATTTTAGTTATTAGAGAAATGCCTTTTTCAATCAGTGCAGGTGTAGGATTTATTGCACTTTTCGGAGTAAGCGTGCTTAATGGAATTGTATTAATTTCCGAATTTTTACACTCAAAATCTAATAGTTTGACTTTTAAAGAGATTATTTATAATGGAAGTTTAGAACGCTTAAGACCCGTTCTTATTACTGCTGCCGTTGCTTCTTTGGGATTTTTACCCATGGCGCTGAGCACAGGTTCAGGTGCGGAAGTTCAAAAACCACTGGCATCTGTGGTTATAGGCGGGTTGATATTCTCAACAGCGCTTACGCTAATAGTTTTACCCATAATGTACTACCGCTTTTTTAAAAATCATCATGAAAAAAACAACTAAAATCATATTAATATCTGCAGCATTCTTCTTATTCGTAAACCATGGATTTTCTCAATTAAATTTAGATTCAAATTTTACTTATCAAGCCAACTCATCTGCTATTAAGGCATTGAAATTGCAGTCATCATCCATTCCTTTTTTGGGCGAAACAAATTTGATGTATAATTCTGGTCATGTTAATAGTTGGTATAAGGATTATCAGCTGAATTTAGGGCAATCTATAAATAATCCTATCACCTCCATTAAACTCAAAGCCTATAAAACACAAGAGTTTCAATCACAGAATTTGGAAATCGATTTTTCAAATAATCAACTCCGAAAAGAATGGTTAATTAAAACCCTTGAACAAGCTTATTTTTTGGAACAACTTAAATGCATGAGTGAACTTTTTTCTGCTATTCAGAAAGCGGACTCAACTTTGAAACTTCGAGTTGAATTGGGTTTAAATTCAAACATAGATCGATTGAGCATTAACCTTTTAAAGGGAAATATCATGCTAAAAATACAGCAACTGAATTCAGAATTATTGAGTATTCAAGCTTCCTTAAAGCTTCTAAATCCTGGGTACAATAGTATTCCAAATTCAAATATATTGTTTGATTTAGACTTCGTTACACATTTTGAATTGAGTTCAGATAAACAACTGATTGTTTCAATTCAAGAAAGTAAAATAAAATCATTAGAAAATTACCTAGACTTTCAAAAGTCTAATAGCCTTCCCAGACTACAAATCGGTCTAACTCAACAATCGTTTCAAGGTTTTCAGACCATAAATAATAGGGAAGTATTTTTCAACAATCAAAAGCCATTTCACTCAGTTCAATTTGGACTTTCAGCGCCTATTTTTCTGAATGGTTTACGCAAAAATCAACGTTCTTTAAATCACCAAATTGAAAGTGAAAACTACAAATTACAGTCCGCTAAATTGGCTGTAGAACTCAAACTTCAAGAAGTAAATTCACAATTAAATTTAAGTACTGAGACTCTCAACAAGTTTGTACCTGAACTCCAAAATCTATTGGTACAAACCAAAGAAATTGTTTTAATGAAAATTCAACAACAGAATTTAGACCCAATTGAAATTGCACGAATCATTGAGCAGCAAGCCGATTTAAATTGGTCAATCAACGAAGCATATTTTACATTTCAAATCAACCGAATCAATCAAAAATTAAATCAATGAACATGAATTTATTGTTATATCCAGCCTGTATTGGACTAATTATTTCTTCTTGCGGTCAGAATGAGACTGAAGACAAAAGAACCAATTCAAAGCCTAAACTCGAATTTCAATCAATTGAAACTGCTCAATATCAATCTTCAATAGAATTATTTGGAAAAGTACAAATATCTCCAAACGAAAAATTGGAAGTCACCATTCCTCTAGGAGGAAAAATTATACAACTTAATAAAATTACCGGTGATCAAGTAAAGAGAGGTGAAATCTTATGTTATTTTGAAAATTCACAGTACCTTGAAATTCAAAAAAATTATCTTCATCTTCAAAACCAATTGCGTTATGAGCGCACAAACTTATCTCGTTTAAAACAACTTCCGTTAGGACAGTCGGTTTCAAAGAAAGAATTGGAGGAGGCTGAATTCAAAGTAAACAATATTGAAATTCAATTGGCCAGCACCAAACATGAAGTTGAATTCATAGGAATACAACCTCAAAATGTCACTGCAGAATCTTTGAAAAGTAGAATTGCTTTTTGCGCTCCATTTACGGGTAAAATCACTTCTATTCAATGTTCAAATGGATCTTATTTGTCAGCAGAGAAAAAAGCTTTTCAATTAACCGGAATAAATGGTTCTTATGTACAGTTCAATGCATTTGACAAGGACATTGATAAAATACCTATTGGTGCGCCTATTCTAATTTCAACAATTGGAAACAGTGAAATCACAGCCACAGGAATAATATCATCAAAAGATGCCATTCTAAGCGAAAATGGAAGTTGTCTGATAAATACAAAAATGAATTCATTGAATTTTATTGAAGGGGAAGCTGTAAAGGGCATAATAAAAATCAAAGGCATTGATTGCTTCAGATTGCCAAAATCATGCATGATTGAATATCAAGGAAAATATTTCATTGTAATTTGGAAAAACAATCATTTAAGCAATTTGGAAGTTAATTGGTTAGGAGAAGACAAAGAATACAGCTACTTTATAACTTTGAATAAAGACGTTAAGATCAATAAGGCTATCAAATCAAACGCCTATGGAATTTTCATGAAGAACTTATAGTTTCTAAGAATTGATTTTACAGGATTTTTTACTAATTTGCCAAAGTAATCAATTTTTTATGAAACAAAACTTCCTATTATTTACCGTTGCAGCCATGGTTTTTGCCGGTTGCTCTACTACCGTTGAACGCACTTCTTCTGCTTTTGGAGGCGGATGGGGAACAGATTCTAAGAAATCAAATTCAACAAAAACAGAAGCAACAGCTACTGCTGAAAAGAACACAACTCAGACTTTAGTCATTGATGAAACTCCAACAATCGCTGAAAGCAATACTGCTACTTACACAGAGCAGTTTGAAACAGCTGTTAATGAGGCATCAAAAACCCACAAATTCAATGCAGTTGAAAAAGTTGCTATCAAGCAAATTGCTAAGAAAGTAGCAAAAATGGATCAAAATGCCCCCGTTAAAGAACAATCAATATCTAAAGCAGAGGCTGCTACTGCAGGTGGCTTGGATGACAATGAGATGATTATTGCTGCAATTTTGTGCTTCTTCTTGGGTTACCTTGGAATTCATAGATTCTATCTTGGTTACACCACCATCGGGATTCTACAGTTAATTACCTTTGGAGGTTGCGGAATCTGGGTATTAATTGACTTGATTCGTATTTTAACTGGCGATTTGGGTAGAAATCCAGATGCTTAATGCAATCAATTAAAAAACTAAATATTAGATCTTCAATAAGAACCCTCTACAGGGTTCTTATTGTTTTATTGCCTTTTGTACTCATACTACTGCCTGTCAATTTCTTTGACCAAGGCCCAACTATTTGCATTAGTAAGTTAATAACCGATGTTGATTGCCCCGGTTGCGGAATTACCCGGGCAGTGCAACACTGCATACATTTAGACTTTAAAACCGCTTGGAATTACAACAAAATGTTCATTTTGGTTGTACCCTTGTTGAGCCTACTCTATATTCAGGAGGTAAGAAAATCTTGGAAATATTTTCAGGAACACTTTTAAGTAAAAAAATCCTACCTTTGCAACTCCAAAAAATGGAAGCCGAACCTCGAAGTTGCAATAAAAATGATGCGCGTTTACTACAAACGACAAAATCGAGTGCACAAAGTGCAATCCTTGTCTCAATTAGAGACTATGGATGGATTGGTATGGATTGATCTTCAAAATCCAACGGCTACAGAAATTGCGGATGTTGAAGCAAATTTCGAATTCAAATTTCAGTCTAGACAAGAACAAATTGAGATTGAGTCATCTTCTCGCTATTTTGAAACTGATGATGAAATCATTGCCAACAGCAACTTTCTAAAACTTGCTCCAGAGGCTGATCATTTTATTTCAAATGCGGTATCATTCATCCTTCAAGATGAAATATTGTTCACCTACAGAGATGCCGACCTAAACGCATTCTCAGATTGCGTCAAGAAAATAAAAGGTACAGGCAGATTTTTCCATTCCGGGAAGCAAATCATGGCCACCCTTTTGGAGGTGGGAGTTGATAACGATGCTGATTTATTAGAAAACTTGTCTCGTCAGGTTGCGGAATTGTCTAAAACTGTTTCGTACGGTGGTAATCCAGACGAGGCGTTGATTTTGAAAATCACCCGAGTACAAGAACTCACCATGGAAATCCGCCAGAATGCCGTGGATAAACAGCGAGTGGTTTCGGCAATTTTAAAGAGTAGAGAATTTGAAGGTGAAGATTACGAGCGTTTGAGAATTGTAATTAAGGACATTAGCTCACTGATTGATCACGCAAACTTTACGTTTCAAAGATTGGAATATCTACAAAATACCTTTTTAGGTTTGGTAAACATTGAACAGAATAAAATTATAAAAATATTCACTGTTGCCAGCGTCATCTTTATGCCTCCAACACTTATAGCATCCATATACGGCATGAATTTCGCTCACATCGATGCCTTCCAATGGAAGTATGGCTTCACCTATGCCGTTGGAGTAATGATTTTGTCTTCGTTAGGCACTCTGTATTTCTTCCGCCGCAGACGTTGGCTTTAAATTTCGTAATTGAGTTTATAAACCTTTCAGAAGTTTCGCTTTTTCCGCTTCTGTAAAATCTTCACACTTACTTAAAAATCCGCTAAGTACCGTTTTTATGGGAGGTTTTGCTCCTTTAAAATTCAATAAAAAAGCTTTATCATCAACGGTATGACCGGATAATCCCAACATACTAGGCACATTGTGTTCAAAACTGAATCTGAGAAATCGAATTTCAAAATCTTGAGGACTTTGCGATACGGCCGTATTCAAATTCTGCGATGCCTTTTTGGCTAATTCCACCTTAGTACCTACCCAGCTGCTTGCTCGAGCTTCCAAGGCCAAAGCTGTACCGTAATAGGCTCTTCCTAGGGGATGTTTTATCGCTGCCTCTGACTTTTTCTTAAATGCATCAATCTCTTTATCTGATTTCAGCGCCTTCAAATACAAATCTCTAATTTGAGCATCAAATGTATTCACCCTAAAAGAGCTCATCGCAAATAACACGAACACCGAAAGTACGGCTCTAGCATTTTTATAAGGCATACTTATTTAACGTAATTAATTCAAAATGGTTTTGTGTTAGTACCAGGTACCAGGTACCAGGTACTAGGCACTAGTTACCAGGTACCTGGTAACTGGAACCCAGGCTAGAGCCCCGAAACCCGAAACCCGATACCCGATACCCGAAACCCTTCTCCTGACCCCGTCACTAGACCATGGACTAAATAGCTGCTATTCCTGGCAATTCTTTGCCTTCGAAATACTCTAATAGGGCTCCACCTCCGGTGCTTACATAGCTCACACGAGATTCGTAGCCAAATTTATAAACTGCTGCTGCACTGTCTCCGCCACCAATTAGGCTAAATGCACCTGCATCCGTTGCAAGTACAACGGCCTCAGCAACCGACTTGGTTCCATTTTCAAAGGCGGGCATTTCAAAAACTCCCATCGGTCCGTTCCAAAGAATGGTCTTGCTAGAAGAAATCACTGCTACAAATTCTTGAGCTGCTGTGTTTCCTATGTCTAAGCCCATCCATCCATCGGAAATAGAAAAAGAAGGTTCGTTAGATGTATCTGCGTCTGCTGCGAACTTATTCGCTACTACTGAATCAATGGGCAAATGAATCTTCACGCCTTTTTCAGAGGCTTTTGACAGAATTTCACGACAAGTTTCTAAACGCTCATCTTCGCAAAGGGAATTCCCAATAGATCCACCCTGAGCTTTGAAAAAGGTATATGCCATACCCCCGCCAATGATGATGTGGTCAGCAACGTTCAAAAGATTTTCTACAATGAGAATTTTATCGCTCACTTTTGCCCCACCAACAATGGCCGTGAATGGACGTTGAGGATTGCTCATTACCTTTTCAGCATTAGCCACTTCATTACCCATAACATACCCAAAAGCACGTTTTCCGGGGAAAAACTGAGCGATGATTGATGTAGAAGCATGAGCTCTGTGTGCGGTACCGAATGCATCGTTCACGTAGAAGGTTCCAAGAGAGGCTAATTTCTTGGCAAAATCAACATCACCTTTAGTTTCTTCTTTGTAAAAACGAAGGTTTTCAAGCAATAAAACCTCACCTGCATGCAACGCCGATGATTTATGGGCAGCCTGTTCACCAATGCAGTCATCGGCAAAATGTACCGGTGCATTGAGCAACGTTGATAAATGCGAAACTATGTGTTTAAGAGAAAAATCAGGATTAGGACCGTCTTTGGGTCTGCCTAAATGACTCATAATGATGACACTTCCGCCGTCTTTCAATATTTTTTGAATGGACGGAACAGCCGCTCTCATTCGAGAATCATCGGTTATTTGAAACTGAGAATCCAACGGAACGTTGAAATCCACGCGCATCAAAACGCGTTCACCTTCAAATGAAAACTGATTTAGGGTATTTTTCATAACTAACTTATTATATTGATTTTAACAATGAACTCATAGATGTTTCTTTGCTCAAAATTGCGTGTAATTCAGAAATTGAAACTCTTTCCTGTTCCATGGTATCGCGGTGTCTGATGGTTACTTTTTGATCATTTAAACTATCATGATCAACCGTTACACAGAAGGGAGTGCCTATTGCATCCATTCTACGATAGCGTTTGCCTATACTGTCTTTGTCTTCAATGAAAACATTAAAGTCAAATCGAAGCTCTTCGTATATTTTTTCAGCAAGTTCTGGCAATCCATCCTTTTTTACCAAAGGCAATATGGCACACTTTACTGGAGCAATTGCAGGGTGTAATTTCAAGACTGTGCGAGTGTCTCCATCAACAGATTCCTCTTGGAAAGCATTTGACAAAACAAGTAAAAAAAGACGATCTAATCCTATGGAAGTTTCGACAACATAAGGAATAAAACTATCATTGGTTTCGGGATCAAAGTAACGCAGTTTTTTACCCGAGAATTCTTCGTGTTTACCTAAGTCAAAATCGGTACGGGAGTGAATACCTTCCACTTCTTTGAATCCAAAGGGAAAATCGAACTCAATATCAACGGCCGCATTGGCATAATGAGCCAACTTTACGTGGTCGTGAAAGCGATATTTATTTTCAGGTATTCCGAGTGCTTTATGCCAACGCATACGCTGTTCTTTCCAGTAGTTATACCATTCCAATTCAGTGCCAGGCTTGCAGAAAAACTGCATTTCCATCTGTTCAAATTCTTTCATGCGCATGATGAATTGCCTTGCAACAATCTCGTTACGAAAAGCTTTACCTGTTTGAGCAATTCCGAAAGGAAGTTTCATTCTTCCGGTTTTTTGCACATTCAAATAATTCACAAAAATTCCTTGCGCTGTTTCAGGTCTAAGATATAATGCATCATCTCCCCCATCCAAGGCATTCATTTGCGTGCTGTACATCAAGTTAAACTGACGAACCTCTGTCCAATTCTTGGAACCACTGATAGGACAAACTATGCCTTCTTCCTCAATCAATTCTTTGATTAAATTCAAGTTCCCCGACTCCAATCCATCCTTAAGAATCTGATCCATGCGATCAATTTTCGCTTGGTATTCCATAACTCTAGGGTTCGTGGATCGGTACATTTCTGAATCGAAGGTATCACCAAAGCGTTTGGCCGCTTTTTCTATTTCTTTTTCAATTTTTTGGCGGATTTTTTCTTGATGATCTTCAATTAAAACATCAGCACGGTAGCGCTTCTTACTGTCTTTATTGTCAATCATCGGATCATTGAAACCATCTACGTGACCCGAAGCTTTCCAAATGCGTGGATGCATAAAAATAGACGAGTCGAGTCCAACAATATTTTGATTCAAACGGGTCATTGACAAATACCAAAACTGGCGTAAATTATTGCGCAGCTCCACCCCATTTTGCCCGTAATCATAAACAGCTGCAAGTCCGCCGTAAATATCGCTCGATGGAAACACAAAGCCATATTCTTTGGCGTGTGACACTATTTTATCGAATAGATTTGAATCGCTCATAAATCAATTGCAAAGATAGTTTTTTTGGGGGGATGCTTTTTCGGTGGAAGTTCTTATTTTTGATTGATGTTCACAACTGCGGAAATCTCTGTTACATTTTTAACTCTTGCTAGTTTTTTGTTACTGGCATTTGCCTTAGGAATAGGGGTTGCCACCTTTGTTTGGAAACAGCGAAAGCGCACTGTTCTGAGGAATCTTGAACTTTTGATTTCCGCTGAAGAAGATGATTACGAAGAGAAAAAAAATCCTCAAGCAAAAGACATCGAAGATGCCTTCAAAATGCTTTTCAAAGCGCGAAAGCAAGAACTGCATCGTATGCAACAGCTCGAAAATTACCGCCGTGATTATATTGGCAACGTAGCGCACGAACTCAAAACCCCGTTATTTTCCATCCAAGGATATATCGAAAGTGTATTGGATGACCCAGATATTGAACCAGCAACTTTGCGTAGTTTTTTGAAAAAAGCCAATAAAAACGCTGCTCGATTGGGACAAATTGTCAAAGACCTTGACTCCATCACCAAATTTGAAAGTGGTGTTTTAAATATCCAAAAGAATCCGTTTGACCTTGGTCAGCTGATCAATGAGGTCATTGAAGAATTAGAAATACAGGCTTCGAATAAAGAGATTTCCTTGTTTTTACAAGGAAAAACATCGGGAATCATGGTAATTGGAGACCGTGACAGAATCACACAAGTGCTAATCAATCTTGGATTTAACTCTATTCGGTACGGAAAACAAGGTGGAACCACGAGTTACAAATTATCTGACACAGGCGAAAAAATCATTGTAGAAGTTATTGACAATGGCATTGGAATACCGCTGCAGCATCAGAACCGAATTTTTGAACGCTTTTATAGGGTTGATGCACACAGAAATAGAGAAACGGGCGGAAGCGGTCTAGGATTAAGTATTTGTAAACATATCATTGAAGCACACGGTGAAAAAATTCAAGTAATTAGTACCGAAGGTGCGGGTTCTGTTTTCAGTTTTGCACTGCCTAAGGACAAATAAAATTCTTACTTTTGTAGAATGTTGAATTGGCCCGATCAGTCCCCTCTAGATGAAATTCCTCCATTTCTTGATCAATTAAACGCCAATCAGCGAGAAGCTGCCGTGCATATTGATGGTCCCGTCATGATCATTGCCGGTGCAGGTTCAGGTAAAACCCGAGTGCTCACTTATCGCATTGCATACATCATGCACAAGGGCACCGATCCTTTCAATATCTTGTCGTTAACCTTTACCAATAAAGCCGCAAAAGAAATGCGTCACCGAATTGAAAACTTGGTAGGTGCTGAAGCGCGCAACATTTGGATGGGTACATTCCACTCTGTGTTTGCCCGAATTTTACGACAAGAAGCAGATAAGCTTGGATATCCTCAAAGTTTTACCATCTATGATTCAGATGACGCCAAAAGCCTCATCAAGGCCATTTTAAAGGAAATGAATCTTGATGATAAGGTGTATAAACCCGGATTGGTTTTAAGCAGAATCAGCTTATCTAAAAACAACCTGATTACAGCCAAGGCCTATGCTAGCAATGAAGAATTACGGCAAGGAGATAAAGCAGCCGGTAGACCTCTGTTTGCGGAAATCTTTAAAACCTACAATGAACGTTGCTTCAAAGCAGGAGCAATGGATTTTGACGACTTATTGGTTAATACCTACAAGTTATTAGAGAAATTTCCTGAAGTTCTGAATAAATGGCAACACCGCTTCAAGTACATCATGGTAGATGAGTATCAAGATACCAACCATGTTCAGTACATGATTGTTCGAAGGTTAGCCGCCGTGCACCAAAATATTTGCGTGGTGGGCGATGATGCACAGAGTATTTATGCTTTCCGAGGTGCCAATATTGAAAACATATTGAGTTACGAGCGCGACTATCCAGACGTATCTATTTTTAAACTCGAACAGAATTACCGCTCATCTAAAAACATTGTTCAGGCTGCAAGCAGTCTAATATCCCACAATAAAAAACAGCTCAAAAAAGAAATTTGGACATCCAACGAAGACGGGGAAAAAATCAAAGTCATCAGAAATCCATCTGATAATGACGAGGGAAAACGTGTGGCCGAAACCATTTTTGAAGAAAAGCACAAATTACAACTTCCCAATAAAGCTTTTGCTATTCTTTACAGAACCAATGCTCAAAGTCGCGCATTGGAAGAATCGTTGAGAAGGCAAAATATTGACTATAAAATTTACGGTGGACAGAGCTTTTACTCCCGAAAGGAAATCAAAGACATCCTCGCCTATCTCCGACTCGTCATCAACCCAAATGACGAAGAGGCACTAAAACGCATCATCAATTACCCTACAAGAGGTATTGGAGACACTACATTGACACGCTTAATTTACGTTGCAACTCAAAATCAAACGAGTTTGGGCGAGGTAATCAACAACGTAAAAAGATTCCCTGAAATTGGCAGCAGTGCCGCTAAGGTGGAAAATTTTGCCATGATGATGGAAGGCTTCCGAGGGCAACTTACCACTAAAAATGCCTTTGAACTAGCTACAGATGTTGCTCGACATTCTGGATTGCTTAAGGCACTTTACGAAGACAAATCTATTGAAGGTATTTCGCGCTACGAAAACATCACCGAGCTTTTAAATAGCATCCAAGAATTTGTAGAAGATGACGAAAGCGAGGACGAAAAAACTCTTCCTATCTTCTTAGAAAAAGTGGCACTTTATACAGATGAACAGAAAGACAATGACCCAAACAGAGACTGTGTCTCGTTGATGACCATTCATGCATCGAAAGGGCTTGAGTTCCCTGTGGTGTTCATAGTGGGTTTGGAAGAGAATCTGTTTCCATCGCAAATGGCCCTATTAAACCGTTCCGAAATTGAGGAAGAACGCAGGTTGTTTTATGTGGCAATTACCCGCGCCGAACAGAAATTATTCTTGAGTTTCGCAACCAGTAGGTTCAAACATGGCAGCTTGCTTCACTGCGAGCCCAGCCGTTTTTTATCGGAAATAGATTCAAGTTACCTTGACATGAGTTTGGCTTCCATGAAGCAGCGCTCAATGATTGATGACATTGATTCTTCTTTCGGGGGACGTTCATACGGAAGTCAAAGTTCAGAGCGTTATGTAAGCAAAAAAGAACCCGTCAAAAGCCCTAAAATTTTCACCAGCGGAAGCACCCGATCAACAGCTCCATTGCCTCCAGAAGATCCCAATTTTGTAGCGGGCGACATCACAGGCTTGAAGGTTGGCGATCGCGTTCAACACCAACGCTTTGGAATTGGAAATGTGTTGAGCATTGATGGTGAAGGCGATAGCAAGAAAGCAAACGTTAGTTTTGATTCAGTAGGTTCAAAGACTTTGGTTTTGAAGTTCGCCAAGATGCGTATTTTGTAAGGGGTACTAACTACCGATTAAATTTAATATTTCTGAAACAGCATTAAGCTCTTTAAAGTAAGGCGAACGGACTGAAGTCAATGGAAAACCTACAAAGTACTGAGCCTCATATACTCTGAATAAGCGTCTAGGTATACTTTGAGCTCTGCTATGTTTTGTTGAGATTGACTTATAGCATCGGTATATTTAACTGTTGATTTAGAGGCGACTTTTTCAGTTGGCGTCAAACCTATAGGGATTAAAATTAAACTATAAAATCCAGAACCTGCAGCTAACCCAATCCAAGCATCTCTTTTATCGTCTAAATCTGTCTCATATTCATTCAGAGGAGATTCATTGAATAAATTATTAAATTTTATCGCCATTTTAATTGATTTATAACAAAAAGCACCTAATCCTATTCCAAAGAAAAGATATCGATTCCCGATAGCTTTCTGTTTTTCTAGTAATACTTTTCTTAAACTATCTTGGTAAATTTCTTCACGTTCAATTTCAGAATGTATCTTTTTTATATAGTTCAATAGAATTTTTGTTTTCCCGTCAAACCAGATTTTATATTCATCGTAATCTGATGGTATTGTGTCATAATACTCGGCAATTTTCATGGTTTGTGCTAACTTATCATCGCTTACTGAATAATAATTTTTTATGTAGAAATTAATATCTGATTTTACCGTATTCATTTGCTTAAAACCAGGAATTCTGGTTGTTCTTGTTAATTTCAACAAAGTGTCTTCTATTAAAATTTTCAAGAATAAAATTTTAGAATTTGAGGAACCCAGTAAATCTTCCACGTTATTCAGTTTTTTAAGGGCCATTTCAAATTTACCAGATTCAAATGCTTCTTCGGCCTCTTGATATTTGATTTTAGCGATAGCGTTGGCTTGACTTTGACTAATAAGTAAGTTCGCATTAATCAAAAGTAATGTGATAAAGAATATTTTTATTTTCATAAACTACTATTTTTGAGTATTGTATTTATCCAATTTATCCTACCCTCCAATTCCTTCTCTTTCATTTCTGAGTTTTTTATGCTTTGAATTACACTGGGATACCGACCTTCGACTGTTGAATTCGAATATGCAATACTAGCAACCATACTCATGGTTAAAAAAATCCCACCGAAAACGGCTCCCAGCGTTGCCATATAATCTTTTAAATCTGATTCCTTTGAAGTGCCTGAAACTTCTGACCAATAATACGCGCTTGGAACTAGAAGAATTGTGCCTCCTAGCAAGGCATTTAATTGTAATTTTATTGCTTTTTTATTTTCAGTGACTATATAATCTCTCAAAGATTGGGTGTAATTACGTTGGACCTCTAATGCGTTCTCTAATAAAATCTTACGCTGTTTCCAAAAATCAATTCGATTTTCAACCCATTTTTTATAACCAAGAAAATCTCCGGGAATGGTATCAAAATACTCGTTAATTTTCATGATTGTCGCTAACTTTTCATCACTAATACTGTAATAGTTATTAATGAAAAATTTCAAATCTAACTTCAGAGGCTCAATTGATTTAAATGACGGAATCCGGCTTCTGCGTTCAAATTTAAATAAAGTATCCTCAATCAAAATTTTTAAAAATAAAATTTTTGAATTTGAAGAACCCAATAATTCTTCCACATTATTTATTTTCTTTAATGCAACATCGAATTTACCAGCTTCAAAAGCTTCTTCGGCCTCTTGATATTTGATTTTGGCAATAGCATTTGTTTGGTTATTAGGTTGCCCTACCAAATTAATAATTGAACCAGATAATAAAAGGAAAACTAATATCTTTCGCATATTTATTTATTATTGTTTTGTTTTTTAATTGGTTCTGAAATCTCCCAAAAGTCATCATTCAATTGTTCTTTTTGTTTTTTAATGCTTTTGTTGTTGCTGTTGGTCCTAACTTCGCTATTTTGAGGGATTTTGGGCTGTTCTGATAACCCCCAAAAATCATTCGACCCTTCGTTATTCACGTCGGTGGATGTTTTAAACTTTAATGGTACTTCTTGTATTTCATAATCTGCTAATGTCGCCAATTCGATGAGTTTACCTCTTAAATCTGAAGCGACCCTTTCTTGAACGAAGTACCCAACAATATTTGCATTCATGCCAAATGTATTCTTGACTTTTTTCAACAATGAACTCTTGAACATGTAAGAGCCATCCCTTTCCCGAGGAATACTAAAAACACTACTCACTATAATTTTCGGTTTTTCGTCGAACAAGGTAGATGTATCAATATAATAAGCAATAAAATACACATCTGGGCTGGTTATTTTATGTTGCTCTAATGGAGTACCACCTTCTGGAAAATCTTCAAAAATGCGCATTCTAATATTTTTGCGTTTTGTCTTAAACTGAAATATTGCCTCATTGCGTTCAGCAAGCAGCCTTTCCTTTGCTTCTCTTTCTTTTTTATCGGCATTAGCACTAGAAATCATAGTACCTACGGCTAATACACCGCCTCCAATTCCTGCTGCCATAGGGTCAGATATTGTCTTTAATGTGGCTATCCCAGTTGTAAAATTCCCCCACCGAGCAGTTGAAATGTTATTAGCCTCCTGAGATATTTGTTTATAATTAGTTTTATAAACTTGTTCAATTTGACTCACAGACTGATAATTACCTGAAATCAAACTAAGTTCATATATCCTATCCCATCCTTGCCGTGCGGCTTCACCTTGATAAAAATTTTGAATCAAAACGTTACTAACAGTATTCAAATCTTGTTGTACTTGCGCAGCTCTTTTTGCTCTATTTTCTTGATCTAATTTTAATTGATTAATTTGGTTTTGTATCTGTTGTTCTCTTTCCCTTTTAGCCGTTTCAGCAGTTGATTTCGCATTTTCAGCTTGAACTTTAGCATAAGCAATTTTAAATTCAGCATTCTGTTTTTCATCTAAAGGTGCTACCTTTCCATTGGGTAATTTCACCCAAAAATTTCCATTCTCATCCCGCATTAGCCCTTTGATTTTATCATCTACGCTATTATTTTCATTTAAATTTCCTTGATTTAAAGTAGGTTTTTGAGTTGGCGATGGTTGATTTTGATTTTGTTGAGGTTGTGTTGAAGCTGTTTTATCTTGAACCTCCTTTGAATTTAATTGGGTGCTTTGATTACGAAAGTTCTCACTGGAGGATTTCTGTTTGCTATTTGTCTCCAATGCAGGACGACCGTTTTCTGATTTGGGTTGGCGGTTTTTAAAATTTGTGATGGCCTTATCAAACGCCCTTCTTGTTTCATCTGTGTATGCCAAACAATAAATACCGATTACCTCTATATTACATTTTGAAAGATCAGACTTCCCTTTTACCCACGGGTAATATATTGTTGAGATATCTGTTATCATTTTTTCTTCAACTTCTCCATTTGGCCCTACAATGCGTACTTTTAATCTCCAACCACTTAATCGAGGTTTAATTGTATAAAATGGCTCACGACCAATCTCATTATCCCCGTATTGTTCACCATCTTGAATCCAAGTGTAATGAAAACGCGGACTAGGGTCATTTGCAGTTCCCATAATGATATCTGTAGACAATTGAACATGCTCCCCAAGGCTTGAATGATAGAAAAATCCTTTAAAATAGAAACCGGGTTCATTTAAACCTGTTTTGCATTCTGCGGGAAGTTCATTTGTTTCTCGAGTTACTGGAAAATTAAATTCCTTTTTATTTTCAGAATTCTCATTTTGCGAATAAACAATGCCTGTTAGATTAAATAATGAAATAAACAAGACTATTTTCTTTAACTGAATTATTCTCTCCATTAATTTTGAATGAGTATTCAAAATTGAGTAATTTCAATAATCTATAAATACCTAAAAATAGGTATTTAATAAATTTCGCCGAGATCCATATTTTGAAGGGGGATGGATATTGTCCATCCTAAACCAATACCGGGTCTATTTTGAATGTTCATTTTGCCATTCATGATAGATACCCGATTTTGGATACTGATGATACCTAAACCCGGCTTATGATTCATTTCCAAGCCTTTACCATCATCAAAAATGGTTAAAAACATTTCATTTGTTTCAGGATTAAAATCTACTGTAAGGTAAATAAAATTAGCTTGAGCATATTTACCGGAGTTTGAAATAAATTCAAAAATGATTCTAAAAATCTGCAACTTTAAAGTCGTATTGAGCTTGGGTAATTCATCAGAAATATTATATATCAATGTAAGATTTAAGGCCTTGCATAGTTCTTGAATATTTTGATTAATGATTTCCAATAAACTCATTCTTTTTACCCAAATGGGATAAAGACCTAGTGTATATAATTTAACATCCTTACTCAATGTTCTTAAACGTTCAACCAAATTAGATTGCGACAAATAACCGTCTCTTGAAAGTAAAAGTACCATAGAAAGTCGGTTAAGTATATCATCGTGAATTTCACTGGCAATTCTTCGTTTTTCTTGTTCTTGAACAGTGAAGTAGACACGGTTGATTTCCTTTTTTAATTGAGTATTTTGTTGCAAAAGGGCCAAATTTTTCTGACTGTCTTTCATAAGATAATAAGACACCCCGCCAGCAATTGAAAGAATTTCCAAGACAAGAAACCAAACTGTTGCAAGAATAAAATAATCGAAGTCTACATTATCAAGATAAACGGTTTGATAAAGATAGAGAAACATGTTTAACAGATACAAGACAAACAATACGCTCAGAAACGATAAGGTTTTATTCTTAATCACCCATTTAATAGATAAATAAGACTGCAGTGTTATAAAACTAAAAAATATCCCTCGAATAAAAATTATATAAGCCTTTGCGTTGCCATCTAACATAGACTTCCCCGTAATGGGTTCACACAAAATCACTATTAAACTCCAAAGAAACAAAGCATACCAAATCCAAATAACCCACTTTAATGAATTGCGACATTTATAGTAAATGAGAGAAAATTCAGTCATTGAATACATGGAAATCAGCATAAACTCTAATCGAATCAAACTAAAATTCTCTCCCATTTCAGGAAAAACATAAAATTTTAAATGTCCAGAAGTTGTAGAAAAATAAACCAAATACGAAAGAACCCACAACAAGAAAAAGAAATATTTAATATCGGTAGTCCAAATTAAAACAGACAAAACCAGAAAAAGGTAAACAATGAGTAAACCATATATAATTCCATAAGACCATTCCAGAGATATACTATATTTGGAATACTCGGGAATAGACATTAAATTAATATTTAATTGCGGTCTATTTCCTGGTCTCAAATACTGGGCAAAAACTTGGTATTCTCTGTTTTTTTCTAGGTTCAGTATAGCAACATTGGATCTTGATTTATGAGAATATTGACTGACAGGTATTTCATCGCCTGTAACTAAAATTTCTTCTTGAATAATTGAATCCACAACCAAAAAAAGTCTGAGCATATTTATTTGGTAGTCAGGAACAACTAGGGCATTTTGGCCGGGAGTGAACTTATCTATTGAAAATTTAAACCAATGAAATTCACCATTCATACTAAAAGAATCAATAGATGGATGAGTATTAAAAAACTGTTGAATTTCAGTGGCCGTCACATTTGGCTCCGAAACAACAAGTCCCTCTTTAATTAATCTGTTTTCGCTATCTTGAAAATTACAACTATGGATTAACACACTTATTAAGCACCAAAACAACAACCTCCTCATGTCTAAATTTTAAATTTTAAAGATACTTCAAGTTCGTTATCGCTTATAATTTGATTAATTTCTGCATCCAATAAATCTTTATAAATCAAATAATTTTCTTGACTCAAGTAAAAATCCTGAAATACACCAGTAAATCTCAACTGAAGGAGATAGTTATTATTTAAGACAGCAAAATTCCAATTCGCTGAATTAATACTAGTTAATCTAGTTACCGAATGAGTAACAATCTCAACGAACCTAAAAATAGGCATCTTATTTTCTTGCGGCAACTCACTCCATACTGAATCAAAAAATACATTGATTTGAATATTTGATTCTTTCCAAATTTCGGCCTCACGATAAAAAATATCTGAAAGAGCCAAAATTTCAATATGCGGAGGATAAAGTTTATAGGTATAACTACGAAGAACTTTAAGAGAAGCTGTTAGGCTGGTATTTATATTTTCTTGATTTAGTTTTGGTTGATTGGCTACCATAGACAACATATCAATCCTGTTCAAAACATCATTGTGAATTTCTGAGACTATTCTCTTACGCTCATTTTCAGAGGATTCTAATTGCACAAATCCTAGTTTATTCTTTAAATTTAATTGCTCAGTTTCCAAATGGAAATTTTCCGCATTCAATTGAACCACTTGATGAATCAAACTAAGCGCAGCAATAAAAGATACACCCAACCATCCCAAAAACACAATTGATGATATATGCTTGTGGAGAGCTATTAAAAAGTTAGGAGAAGGAAATATTATGCAACAAAATACCAACCAACTATAAAGCCACAATAGAAAGCCAGAAAACGTGTAAAAAAAATGGCCTTCCTTCAATATTTTATTTATTCTATAACCAAAAATCAGCCATAAAATAAGATACACAATTAATAACAACCTTAGAATAAACAGATTGTTGATTAAACAGGCAATTCCAATTATTGCAATAGAAACAAAAATAAATATTTGATTATCTTCGATTTTGGTTAATGAAATGTCTAATCGCTTTTTAATTTCATGTTGATATTGACGGAGCAGAAAAGTAAATAGAGCGACCAATATTAATTTAACCATATTGAATTTTCCGAAATCATCATTTTGAAAATCGTAAATTACAAATACCGCTTGGAGACTAGTAAAAAACAACAACAATTTGAGTAATGGATCCTTCAAAAACCAAACAATAGACATTGATATTAAAGTAAAAAACACGAATCCACCGGCTATCAATCCGCTGCTAAAATGAAATAATTGTTCATCAAAAACAGTATTTAGTTGAGTTGACTCTGAAATCATGTAATAAATTTATAATCGTCAATTAAGCTCATTAACTCTGCAGTACTATTGACATTTAGCTTTCTAAATATATTTTTTTTATGAGTTTCAAACGTATGAACACTTACATTCAATTCATCTGCAGATTCTTTAGATCGTTTACCCTCTTTTAATTTATTTAATACTCTCTTTTCTGCTTTTGTCAAGCTTGCCAAACTCTCCAAGACCGATTCAATTACCCCTATTTCAGGTCTGTCTAATACATCCGGGAAACTATAGAAATCTGGGCTTCCGAATTCAATCAATTGAATCAACCTCGGCGCTGGAATTTCCTTAGAAATACAAGCGTGAAAGCCCATTTTCTTGGATTGAACAGCCAAATATTTGTCAACAAACGACGAAAATAGTACCCAATAGCAACCGCTTGTAAATCGAGCAGTTTTATACTTTAAATCCAATCCTGATACATCATTTTTCAAATGAGCATCCATCAATACTACATCAATATTTGTGTAATGGATGTTCCAATAGTTGTTGAATTCTTGAGGATCTAGAAACGCTCCAACAATTTCAATGGTTGAATTTGATTGAAGAATCATTTTCAATCCTTCTATTACTACTTGATGATCATCACAAATTACTACCCTTCTTTTTAACATTGAACTTATTGAATTACTAAATTTAGCAATATTAACTCGAATTATTTCAGCATATATCCCTAAAATTGGGTAAATCACTGAACCATTTGGCAAATTGTTTTGACTTTCTTATCTTTGCAGTCCTTTTCGGAGGAGCGTCCTACGGGTTAGGATGAATAATAGAAGAAAGAGTAAATATGGCAACCAAAATTAGATTGCAAAGACACGGTAGAAAGAAAAGAGCTTTCTATCACATCGTTGTAGCAGATCAGAGATCTCCTCGCGACGGTAGATTCATCGAGAAAATCGGTACTTACAACCCCATCAGCAACCCTGCTACCATCATTCTAGACCTTGATAAGGCTGTAGATTGGTTGTTGAAAGGTGCTCAACCCACTGACACCGCACGCGCTATCCTTTCATACAAAGGTGCTGCTTACAAAAAGCACTTGCAAGTAGGTGTTAACAAAGGTGCTATCACCCAAGAAGTTGCTGATCAGCGCTTCAACGAGTGGTTGAACGAAAAAGAAGGCAAGGTTCAAGCAAAACGCGACGGACTTAGTCAAGCAGCAGCTGACCAACGTGCAGCAGCTCTTGCAGCTGAAGTTAAGCGCAAAGAAGATTATGCAGCTAAATTAGCGGCTAAATTAGCAGAAGCTGAAGCTGCTGCTAACCCTGCTGAGGAAGAAGCTACAGAAGAAGTTGCTGCTGATGACGCTACCACAGAAGGTGCTGATGCACCTGCTGAAGAAAGCGCAGAATAATGACCCAGATACTGCCTCCCCCAATCATTCCTATTGGGAGAATTACCTCAAAACATGGTTATAAAGGCAGTCTGAATATACTTTGGGATGATGATGACCTCATCCCTGAACCAGGGGACTACCTTTACGTTTTAATAAACGAAAAAGGAGTCCCCTTTCTCATTGAAGAAATGAGCAAGTCTCTAGAAATCGTTAAACTTCAATTCATTGACTCTGAAACTCAAGCAGAAGAAATATTGGGACTCACGGTTGGATTAGACCAAAATACCGTTGATGATGTACCGCCTCAATTTCAAATCAATGGCTTTCAATTGGTTTCTGCAGAGGGACAAGTAATAGGCCAAATTGAATCTCTTGAAGATTATCCCGGTCAAATCATGATGAACATCGTTTGCGAAAATCGCAAAATTTTAATCCCTTTTGTAGAAGAATGGATTACTCAAATCAATGAGAATGACCGAACTTTGCACATGGATTTACCCGATGGTTTGGTAGATCCAGAAAATCATGAGGATTGATATTATTTCTGCTGTTCCCGAACTATTACAAGGGCCGTTGAATCACAGCATCCCTAAGAAGGCCCAAGATAAAGGGCTTGCAGAGATAGTAGTACACAATCTTCATGAATACGGAATAGGAAAATACCGTCAAATTGATGACTATCCCTTTGGTGGAGGGGCAGGAATGGTACTGATGTGTGAACCGCTATCTAATATCATTGAAAAACTTAAATCAGAAAGAGAATACCAATACGTCATTTACACCACACCAGACGGTAACCCTTTCAATCAAGCATTAGCCAACCAACTGAGTATTGGCGGAAATTTGATGATCATCTGTGGACATTACAAAGGCATTGACCAACGCATCAGAGACGAATACGTAAACCTTGAAATTTCCTTGGGAGATTTTGTGCTTTCCGGAGGTGAAATCGCTGCCGCGGCTATTACAGATGCCGTTGTTCGATTAATTCCAGGTGTCATTGGGAACGAAGAAAGCGCACTGAGTGATTCTTTCCAAGACAATTTACTTGCTCCTCCCCTTTTCACTAGGCCTGAAATCTTTCATGACAGGAAGGTACCGGAGGTATTGCTGAGTGGCAACCATAAAAAAATAGAAGAATGGAGACTGGATCAAAGCATTGAGAGAACTCAACAGCTTAGACCTGATCTTCTTAAAGACGAATAAACCCCATGAAACTGAAACTTACCCGTCCGTTGGTCATTTTCGACCTTGAAACTACAGGTGTTAACATCAATCACGATCGAATTGTCGAAATATCCCTTTTGAAAATTTTCCCCAACGAAGACGAGGAATTGAGAACCTTCAGAGTAAATCCTGGAATACCTATCCCAAAGGAAGTCAGCGAGATTCACGGAATTTACGATAAAGATGTAGCTGATAAGCCTACGTTCAAACAATTGGCGCCTGAATTGAATGAGTTTCTGAAACTTTGTGATTTTGGGGGATTCAACTCCAATAAATTTGATTTCCCATTAATGGTGGAAGAATTTTACCGAGCTGAAATAGATTTCGATATTGAAAATAGAAAGTTTGTTGACGTGCAACGCATTTTCCATAAAATGGAACCCCGCAACTTGACTGCTGCCGTGAAGTTCTACGTAAATGAAGATCTTGAAGGGGCGCATTCAGCAGAAGTAGACACCATTGCCACGTGGAAAGTGCTCAAAGCCCAAATTGAAAAGTACCAATCACTACCCTCTGACGTAAAAGGCCTGCATGAATTCAGTTCAACAGATAATGCCGTAGATTTGGCAGGTAGATTTGTATTCAATCAAAAGAAAGAAGCCATTTTTAATTTTGGAAAGCACAAAGGCAAGACAATAGAAAGTGTTTTGCGCAGTGAACCTAGTTATTACAATTGGATGATGGATGGTGATTTTCCGCTTCAAACCAAGCGCGTACTCACTAAAATCAGGCTGAATATGATGAATAAATAAA
>JACCDM011143435.1_pt1 | contig 30130 bp, 34 predicted proteins | sample 7445851 | NCBI WGS metagenome assembly JACCDM01 (sample SAMN15323438, study PRJNA562643) | freshwater metagenome | isolation source: river surface water | place: USA:Blue River Watershed | collected 2017-08-16
TACTCATACAATCGGTAACCATATACAGAGCGGTAACAAGCTTTGATGTCTTTTTCTCAACATACTCATAATGACCTTTTGAAACCATTGATTTCAAAGCAAAAGAATCACTCTGTCCGTATGAATTGATACCCGTCTTTTGTGTGTCTTTTTGTTCGTTCATTGTCTTTTACAGGCCCAACGTAGTGTCTGTGTATGTCTTTAATTTGTCCATTATACATACCTCAACCTGCTTAAGCAACCCAAGAAATTACTTAATAAAAAACCAAAAAAGAAAATGAAAAAATGTATAAATTTTTTACTACCACACCTTAGAGCTTATCAAGAGACGTGATATAATTCATAGATACTTATGGCAAAAAAAGATATTGAACAAGAAAACGAAGAAGATGAAATTGTAGAGAAAAAAAAGCGAGGAAAAGCGACCGATAAAAAAGCAAAAAAAGTTGAATTGAAAGAAGAGACACGACACAGTATTTGGGGTCTTTGCTTCCTCCTCCTTGGATGTATTTCGCTCCTCTCTATATTTGAAATGGCAGGTGTTGCTGGTGAATTTATTTATAAAATTTTTAACTCATTACTTGGTCTTGGGTTCTTTCTTTTTCCTATTCTTCTCATTGTCGTCGGTGTCTCATTTATGAGACGAGGACGACCACAGGTCGCACGACTCCACGCACTCTCAGGTCTCGCAGTACTCCTCTCTTCACTTGCGATTATCAACATCGCAGATAATGGCGCAGGTGCAAGTACGAGTGTCGTCTATGGAGGATATATCGGAAGTATTTTTGCATGGCCATTTTTGAAACTCTTTGGTGTCTACGCAAGTATTCTTATTCTTGGAGCACTTCTTATAACAGCACTTCTTGTACTCTTTGACGAACGCCCACACCTCATGCCACTTTGGCAAAAGATCCTCAACTTCCTCGGGCAAGATATCAAAAATCCTCTGAAGAAAAACCCTGTCGTTATTTCAGGTGAATACGAAGAAAAAACACAAGAAACTCCACAACCTGAAATCAAAAATACTCCACCACTCCCCTACGATGAAGAAACAGTAACAGAGGGACCAGAAGAAGAATTCTCAGCAAAGAAAAAGTTTAAAACAACATATATTGCTCCACCACTCACACTCCTCGAGAAAGACAAAGGTAAACCAAACGTAGGAGACTTGAAAGGCAACATGAATATCATTCAGCGTACCCTTCTCAACTTTGGTATCTCAGTCGAGATGGATGAAGTTATCATCGGACCGACAGTCACACGATATGCTCTCAAGCCTGCACAAGGCGTGAAGCTCTCTCGAATCCTTGGGCTCCAAAATGACCTCTCTCTTGCACTTGCAGCACACCCTATTCGCATCGAGGCTCCTATTCCGGGTAAATCTCTCGTTGGTATCGAAATCCCAAATAAAGTGAAATCAACTGTCGGACTTGCAACATTGCTCTCTGACGATAAATTCCAAAACTCACCAAAACCACTCACTATCGCACTTGGTCGTGGACTCTCTGGAAAAGCTGTATTTGGTAATCTTGCTAAAATGCCTCATGCACTCATCGCAGGTACGACAGGGTCTGGTAAATCAGTAACAATCCACTCAGTTATCACATCACTCCTCTATCGAAATGGACCAGAAGACCTTCGTCTTATCATGGTGGACCCAAAACGTGTTGAATTGACTCTCTATAACAAAATCCCTCACCTTTTGACTCCCGTTATTACAGATCCAAAGAAGGCAATCCTCTCTCTCAAGTGGGCAGCAAAAGAAATGGACCGAAGATATGATGTTCTCCAAAATGAAGCGGTGCGAGATATCGAGTCATACCATACAACAATTCGTGGCAAGAAAAAGGGTGTCGAGACAGAACGGATGCCATATATTGTCATTATCATCGATGAACTTGCAGATATTATGCAAGCATACCCACGAGAACTCGAAAGTGCTATTGTTCGCCTCGCACAGATGTCTCGTGCAGTCGGTATTCACCTTATCCTCTCAACACAACGTCCAAGTGTGAACGTCATCACTGGTCTCATCAAAGCCAACGTCCCTACTAGAGTCGCCCTCCAAGTCTCATCACAAATAGACTCTCGTACGATTCTCGACCAAGGTGGTGCCGAAAAACTCCTTGGTGCCGGAGACATGCTCTATGCAACAGGTGAAATGTCTCAACCGGAGCGTCTCCAAAGTGCATTTATTTCTGAAGAAGAGGTGAAAAAAGTGGTAGAATATCTAAAGAAAGAATACATTGATGAACTCCCCGACCTTATTGAACTCTCAGGAACAATCGACAGTAAAGGAAGTGCCCTCTTTGGAGATACTCTCGATGACGACAATGGTGACGACCTCTATGAAGATGCACGCCAGACCGTCATTGAGACAGGAAAAGCATCAACATCGTTCCTTCAGCGAAAACTTGGTGTTGGATATGCCCGTGCAGCACGATTGATAGATATGCTCGAAGAACGTGGTGTTGTCGGTCCTGGAAATGGAGCGAAGCCTCGTGATGTTCTCGAACAAGCTGTTGATAATACAGCAGGAGTAGAAATGTAATATGAAACTACAACCAACACACCAGAAAAATATAAAACAGATACTCAGTATTACACTCTGCGCTGTACTCTTTGTTGGTATCTCTGTATTTGCATTTACAAAAACAAAATTCCTTTTCAAGGGGGTGCAGATTGTCGCAACAGTTGAGCAAACAACCGTTCCTGCTATTGCCCGTATTATCGGTAATGCAAAAAATGCAACGTATATTTCTCTCAATGGTAGAGAAATATTTATCGATAAAAATGGCAATTTCAGTGAGCCTATCGCCCTCTTACCCGGCCTTTCTGTTGTGACAATAGATGCGCAAGATAAATTTGGTAAGACGATGGAAAAGCGTTTTGAGTTGGTATATACAGAACAAACAGGTGTTGTCGCACTTGGAAATACAATTAATAATAAGAATTAATTATGCAAAAGAAAGCAAAAAAAGTTCTCAAGGAAAATGGTGGAGCGATTGAAGATACAATCAGATCTATCCAGACAAAATTCGGTGAAGGTGCAATTATGAAACTTGGTGATACACCAAAAGTAGATATTGACGTTATTCCTACTGGCTCTATTGGTCTTGATATGGCACTCGGAGTTGGTGGTGTCCCCCGTGGTCGTATCATTGAAATCTTTGGACCAGAATCATCAGGTAAAACAACGCTTGCGTTACATATCGTAGCAGAAGCCCAAAAGAAAGGTGGTGTCTGTGCGTATATCGATGCAGAACACGCAATGGATCCTGACTACGCTGGAAAGCTCGGTGTAAATATTAAAGACCTCCTTATCTCTCAGCCAGACAACGGTGAACAAGGTCTTGAAATTACAGAGAGTCTTATTCGATCAGGAAAGATTGATGTTGTTGTTATCGACTCTGTAGCGGCCCTCACACCAAAAGATGAAATCGAAGGAGATATGGGTCAATCACATGTCGGTAAACAAGCACGATTGATGTCACAAGCACTTCGTAAATTGACAGCACTCGTTGCTCGATCTAAAACTGTTGTGATATTCATCAACCAAATCCGTATGCAAATTGGAGTGATGTTCGGTAACCCAGAAACAACTCCAGGAGGAAAAGCGCTCAAATTCTACACCTCTATCCGTCTCGATATTCGCCGTATTGCCCAAATCAAAAAAGGTGAAGAAGTTGTCGGTTCTCGTACTCGTGTGAAAGTAGTAAAGAATAAAGTCGCTGCCCCATTTAAACAAACTGAATTTGATATTCTCTACGGAGAAGGTATTTCACGTGAAGGTGAAATAATGGCCCTTGGCGAGAAACTCGGTATTATCTCAAAATCAAGTGGTGCGGTATTCACATATCTCGGTACTGCAAAGGCACGAGAAAAAGGACCAGTAGAAGAGATTAAACTTGGCCGAGGATACGATGCAGCTCGAACATTTCTCCGTGATAACAAAAAACTTTCAGATGAAGTTCTCAAAGAAGTACGCTCACGCTTTGGAGAGATTCAGGTTTCAAGTGCAGGAGAATAGAGAAATAGAAAGTTATAAGGTTTATAAAGTAAAAAGTAGTTCACAGAAAAGAAAAAGCGCAAACCCTTTGGGTTCGCGCTTTTTTGAAAATCAAATGAACTACCTAATTCACCAGGGCTTTTTTGGTAACTGTGTATCCTTCAATTGAAGATTTCACAATATACATACCAGGCGTAAGAGATGAAAAAATCTTTGATTCTCCCCCACGCAGATTGGTCGTCAGAACTTTTTGACCAGCAATAGAGTATATCTCTATCATGGCATCCTTTTCAGGATAGATTCTGATACCAGCCGGACAAGATGAAACTTGAAGCAAATCATCGGATGTGATCTCAGTTACCGCAGTAGCAAACTCATTTGTTTTGAGCATTTTTGTCTGCCCTTCGTCTTGACCGAATTGGTTTCTTGCTACAGGTCTCCAGAAGTATACAGTGTTAGGTTTAAGATTTTCCATTTGGAAATTATAATTACCTACTCCTGTATACAGAAACCAATCGCCCAGATTTTCAAGTCCGATTTGTTCACCATACTCAATCCGTACTTCTGTTGAATGTGTGTTTTTTGTGTCAACGTGCGATGTTACTTCTGCAATACGCGGAGAAAGAACAGTCGAACGTAATGACTCAACAACAGGAGGAAGATTACTCATCGTTCTGAATGATTGAATAAAAGAAACAGAGCCATAGCCGTTATAGATAGTCATATGTACATAATATTCTTCATTTGGAAGAAGGTCATACACAGAGAAACTAACATAATTATCATATCCACCGGCTGATACAGTTGCTACTTTTACTGAAGATTTGAGAAAAATTTCTGCGTGAACCCACAAAGAATTACATGTGTTTTCGATAGTTACACCAACCAGTACTGAACTAAAATTTGGAACAATAGTAGAATGGTGCATAACTGGAGCCGAAGAACCTTCTGTAACAACCATACGTGAGATGTTGTTTCTTTTTTGGCTCATTCCATCAATAAAAGAGATCCTGAAATAAAACTCTTTGCATGATTTTTTAGCCGGTATCAAGAATTCAACAAGACCCTCTCTTGAGTAGTATTTCACACCCCAAGAGCTTAAATCAATATTTGAATATGATCCAGTGTCACCCAAGTGTTTATAAGTGGTATCCCACGATATAAACGGTTGAATGAAATTCAGTGAATCATTTTCAAACCAGGCAAGACGTACAACAATAACAGTATCGCTCTGATAAGCATCAGCATATACATTACCTGTTGTATTTTCGGCTTGTACCGAGGGAGAGAAAGACAGAAAGGCCATTACGGCAACGGATAAAAGGAATAATTTTTTCATTTCTTATTAATTTTTAAAGAGTTTAACTTATTTGTTATTATTATATCATATATAGATAGATAAGTCAATACCATTGAAAAACCCTTATAAATAAGATAGAATATTGATTATGTTAGAATATAGCGAAATTAGAGAGCGAAAAATCATTATTTTTGAAGACGAGCCATGTGAAGTGCTCGAAAATCACGTTGCTCGTACACAGCAACGTAAACCTCAGAACCAGGTAAAGTTAAAGAGTCTCCTCTCGGGGCGTACATGGAACACTGTTTTCCATGCATCAGACAAAGCAGAAGAAGCAGAAATCTCAAAGAAAGATGTAAAATTCCTTTATGAAAATCGCGGAGAATATTGGTTCGCTAACCCAGAGGATCCAAAGAATCGTTTCAAGATCGAAGAAAAGATTATCGGAGATGCAGGAAAATTTCTCAAAGCAAACGAAAATGTCACGGCTCTTATCTGGGACAATGATGGCGAAGAACAGATCATAAAGATTAGTTTACCTATCAAGATGGAATTCACAATCAAAGAAGCTCCACCAAATATCAAGGGTAATACTGCCAATGGTGGAGGAAAGGTAGTCACTCTTGAAAATGGTGTAAAGATGACTGTTCCCTTTTTCCTTGAAGCAGGAGACAAAATTCGCATTAACACAGAGAGTGGAGAATACGTAGAACGAGTACAGGAATAAAACACATAGGCAAGACCTATGTGTTTTACTTTTTGTAAGATAACCATCCAATTATTTCTTTACTAAAGTTCTTTGTAGACGAAAAATATTTTGGAAAAGACTCACGTTGTAGTATTGGTAAACCAGAATATGATAAATCATTATATTCTTTATAACTTGAATATTGATATTTTTGAAGAAATTCTAAGGATTTTTTAATATCTTTTATTCCATCCTCTTTCCATTTTGAATCAATCAACTTAATTGGATTTAAATGAATATATGAATAGATATACTTTAGATATCTATCTTCGTGGATATATTGTGATTTAAATTTACCCTCAAATAATGAACCCGTGCGTGTGTATTTTTTATTATAAAACATGGAATATGCTGTTGAGATTTTTTGCATAAACTTACTAATTCCCCCTTCTGTTATTTCGGTTATCAAAATATGGAAATGATTCGGCATTAAACAATATGCCCCAATAGCAACCAACTGGTCGTCTTGTTTAAATAAAAATGGGCTTTGTATCTCTCGAAGAATAATACGTTTAGTTGTATTACATAAATAAAGTAATTCTATAAATCTTCCATAATCATCCTTATCGTGAAAAATAACTTGTTTACTATTACCCCTGTTATATACATGATAATACTCCCCTTTAACAAAATTAAATGTACGAATAGACATAAATTAATTTTATCACGACACATAGGTCTTGCCTATGTGTTTATAAAGTCAAAAGGTATCAAGCATAGAAAAAACCAAAGCATATGCTTTGGTTTTTTCTATGTAAATGCTTTTATTCTAAAACAGTGATTCCTGCTGAGCGGGCTGAGCCTTCAACGATCTTCATTGCACCTTCGATATCTTTTGCATTAAGATCGGGCATTTTCTTTTCAGCAATTGCGCGAACTTGTGCTTTTGTTATCTTACCTGCTTTTGAAGTGTTTGGCTTACCTGAACCTTTCTCAATGCCTGCGGCTTTGAAAATGAGTCCGGCAACTGGAGGAGTTTTGACCTTGATATCGTATGTACGGTCCTCATATACTGAGATTACACATCCTACAATATCACCTGCCATATCCTGTGTCATAGCATTGAACTTCTGACAGAATTCAGCGATGTTCACACCAGCCTGACCGAGCGCAGGACCAAGTGGTGGCGCTGGGGTTGCTTTGGCGGCTGGAATTTGAAGCTTTACTTTCTTTGTTATTTTTTTTGCAGCCATATAATAAATAGATTTGAGCCGTTAGCAATGAGCTATTGGCAATTACGTATAAGTAGAAGCTTTAGCGTAACAGGGATACTATAGCATAAAAGCACCCCTACTTCAAGGGGTGCTTTTATGCTTAATTCTTAATTAAAAATTTTTAATTTTATCAACTGATCCCTGTATTTCTATTCTAATGTTCGTTAGAACATTAGAATAGAAATACAGGTACTAAAACGAATTAGATGACCTGAGATACAAGGCAAAATCCAGAATTGTGCGGGAAATGTATGTGGCATACATCGACCAAACAATTCTGGATTTTAACGCAGTAGATTAGGTTAGATAATTTGTTTTATTTTAGAGTTTTTTGATCTGAAGAAAATCAAGCTCAACCGGAGTCTCACGTCCAAACATTGAAACAAGAACCTTTACCTTACCTCGTTCTCGATCAACATCACTTACCTTACCTTCGAGTTCCTTGAATGGACCATCAGCAATACGTACGATTTCATCAACTTCAACATCCATATGGTGTTTGTTTGATCCATCTTCTTTGTTCATACGGCCAAAGAGATCACCGATTTCGTCTTTATTGAGAGGAACAGGATTTACACCTGCCCCAACGAATCCAGTCACACGAGGAGTATTACGAACAACATACCATGAGTTATCGTCCACAATCATATCAACAAGAACATATCCAGGATATACTTTTTCTTCGACTTCAACACGCTTTCCTGCTTTGATTTTGATTTTCTTTTCAGTTGGAACAATAACATCAAAGATTTTATCATTCATACCGAGTGAATCGATACGCTGTTTGAGGTTACGCAACACAGCATTTTCATATCCTGCGTACGTGTGAATCGCATACCAATTTCGTTCGCCCTTTAATTCTTGTTTTGCCATAAAAAATAAAAATAGTGATTAATTGGTAAGGATATATTCAAGACCAAGAGAAAATCCGTAATCAAGTGCACCAAGGAAATACGCAACAACAACAGAAATAACAATAACTGCGAGTGTATACGCGAGAGCCTGTGTGCGAGTTGGCCATTTTACATGGGCCATTTCTGCTCGTACTTCTTGTATATATGAAATAATAGTGTTCATGAATAGAGAGTTTATATCTTAATAAAAAAACCCCTGCAGGGCTTGTGAGTACATAGTACCCCTTTATAGCCCTAAAGTCAATAATACAGAAAACCCCCTTTCGGGGGCTTTCTATTATCTGATTTCGTATGTAATAGTAACTGTTGAAGTAATTTTATTTTCTCCCTTTGGAAGTTCTGGAGCAGGAGCCTGACCTCCAGATGACACACTTCTGTCCATCTTTGCCTCATACATAACAGGATAGCCATTAGTACCTTCGGAGAAGGATGCGACCTTGCCGAGTCGAACACGAAGGTCTCGAGCAAGAACTTCTGCTTGCTTGCGAGCATCCTCGATTGCAGCACGACGAGCTTCTTCTTTGAGTTCTTTCTCGTCATCAATAGTAAATGTTGGGCCAGTAATATCAGTCACCCCAACACTTGCGAGACCTGTACGAATTTCATTTGCAGTATCAACAGCTCGTATCTTTATCGTTAGAGACTGCATTGCTGTGTATCCCACAATCTTTGGAGTAGGTTGTGGACATGGATATGTAATACAGTATATTTGCTGTGAATCATACTTTGGAGTAATACCACCAAACTGAGATTGGACATCTTTGTCTTCTATTTTCTGAGAAGAAATATACGAAAGAACTTTTGTCACTTCTGTATTGAGAAGTGATTGTGCTTCTTTTGAAGTCTTCGCATCTTTTGAAACTGTGAGTGAGAGAATTGCAATATCAGGAATTGCAGTTACCTCCCCTGTTCCGGTTACAGAAATAGTTGCGATAGAATCCCCACCACGGCCACCCTTGTAATTATGACCTACCTTTTTTGTAATCGTTACCAATACAAGCACTGAAATAAGTACGAGTAATACAATAACACCATTAATAATCTTTTTATTTGAAAAAAATGTTTCCATCCCGTTAGAAGCAGGTCGTGGTCGTTCGTGTTTTAAACAACCGTCCTGTAAAAATTAATATGAAAGAATAATAACCCATTTCCCTATTTAAAAACCGTGACCGCGGCTTCTAACGGGACCATACGTATTAGTATAGCATATACACAAAAACCTAATTGAGAGTATCACTTGTTATCTTGCCATCGGCCATAGTAATAGTACGGTGTGCAAGACGTGCGTATTCTGGTTCGTGTGTCACCATAACAATCGTCTGACCGTCTCTATTGAGGTCAATAAAAGCCCTAATAACCTGATCTGATGTTTCTGAGTCGAGGTTTGCTGTTGGTTCATCCGCAAAAATAATCTTTGGGTCATGTGCAATAGCTCGAGCAATAGATACACGCTGTTGCTGGCCACCAGAGAGCTGACTTGGAAGATTATGAATACGATCACCGAGACCAATACGTTCAAGTGCCTTGATTGCTTTCACCTCTGCTTCTTTTTGTGAATACCCCTGCATTAAAAGTGGAAGCACCGTATTCTCAAGAGCAGTTAATGATGGCAAGATAGCATAGTCTTGGAAAATATACCCAAGCTCATTGAGACGAATCATCGTACGCTTGTTTTCATCAAGTGTGACACATTCAATACCATCAAGTATCACTTCACCACCTGTTGGCATATCAAGAAGCCCCAACTGATACAGAAGCGTTGATTTACCCGAACCAGACTTTCCAGTAATAGTAAGGAATTGTCCTTCTGGAAGTTTAAAAGAAAGACCATCAAGTGCCCTGATTTCCTGATCTCCACTTTGGAATATTTTTGTAAGATTTTTTACTTCAATCATTTTACCCGCCTAAATTTTATTTTTTAAATAGTTCGACAATGTATTTTTTATATGATTTCTTCCCCATCCTGTTTTCAGCCATTTTTCTCGTATAAACGCATCTTTCTGATTTAAAAAAGCTTCATAAAAAATAATTTTAAATGGTTTTCTATATCGAGTTGAATCAACTTCTCCTTTGTTGTGCAACTTAAAACGTTTTTTTAAATCAGATGTACATCCAGTATATAACTTTTTATCTTTTAAACTTTGGATTATATAAACATAATGCATAAAATTTGGCGGGTTCACCTTCCCAAGATCGCAGAGAGTGTATTTTGTTTTACAACAATCCGTGCTGGAATATACCCTGCAATCATCGTTGTAATAAGTAATATCACCCCACGGATTATTGTTCCTGATAGTGTTGCAACCAAGATACCATCAGAAAATGGAAAGTTAATTGGATTTTCTGCAAAGTACGGTTTAATAACACCAAATACAAGGAACATACCCACTGCGATACCAAGCGCTGCGTAGATTGTCGCCTGATAGACATACGAAAAAAGAATTGCTTTTTTATTGATACCAATACCCTTTAAAATACCAATAAAACGTCTTCGAGTGATTGCATTCACAAAGATCACAATAAAAATTGTAATCGACGCAACAACCAATCCAATACTTGAAATTGCTGTACCTAGAATACTAAATGTCTCCTTGATATCAGTGAGGAACTTTGGAAATGCTTCTTCTGCTTTTTGTACTCGAGCATACTCACCTACCCCACTTGTAAGGAGAAAATCTTTTGCAGACTGAGGATCAGTACCTGGGGTAAGCTGGATTGCAATCGTACTTGCGTCGAGATTTGTACGTCCTGTAAGTTTACGAACTTCACTATCAAGTGCGACAACAGATGTATCAAACTCATCAACCTTACTCCCAAGAATTCCTTTTACAAAATATTCCTTGGAAACATCACCCACCGTAACCTTTACACGAGAGCCAACTTCAACATTTTTAAGTGTTTGAAACCCTGGTGCTTCAATTGGCGTGAACTCGTAGAGAAGATTTTTCCCAATCAAAATACTATCCCCATCGGTAGGTTCTAAATATGAACCTCGAATAATAAATTTTGAAACACCAGAAAATCTCTCCTCATCCACGGGATCAATACCAAGAAGTGAACCACCCGCTCCATCTCGTTTCTCTCCTGGTTTAATTGTATCTCGATAATTTGACTCTACACGAGCACTTCCACCATACCGGACTGTATGGTTACGATACCCTGGAATTGTTTTTACAATATCAATAACTTCTGGTGTTTGTTCTATTGCACTTCGATTTAAAAACGAAGAAATTACAATATCACCAATTGCATATTTTTTCTGAGCATCCTCAGACCCTTGGATAAGACCAACCAAAATACCTGATACAACAATCAAGTTAAGAAATGTGAGTGTCATCACAAGCACGATAAGTGCTGTTGTCCATTTGTTTGCACGCTTGAGTTCTCGTTTTGCCAAAAACCAACCGACACTCATATTTTGAGCTATTGAATTTTCTATTTTTGTTCTATCAGCCATTTAGTCTTTAACCCCGAGCACAATACGATCACCACGAGAAAGACCAGAGAGGATTTCTACACGATTTCCATCGCCAGACATACCAAGTGTGACACGCTTTTTCACAGAGGTTTTTCGTTTTTCGTTAGTAAGGACATAGACATACGGTTCACCATCAACAGTAACAATACTTGCTTTTGGTATAGAGAGAACATTCTCTTTTGTCTTTGCGATGATAGTCACTTCAGCATTCATACCTGGACGAATCAACGGATTCTTTTCTGTAAGAGCAATCTTTATTTTGTAATTCACTACACCATCATTTGTAACAGCAGCAGGGTCAATATGTTTTACTACACCCGCGAGTATCGTTGCCTTACTGAATGCATCAAGAGAAACATCCACTGCTTGCCCTACTTTGATTGTAGTAATATTTGACTCATTGATAAGTGCTTCGATGTAGACATTGTCTATATCCTGAAGTACAAGTGCTTCTTTTGATGGTGTTGTTTTCTCTCCGTATTCAACAAGAATATCAGTAATCGTACCAGCTTCTGGTGCTCGAATAATTGTATCTTCATATTTTGAAAGCGCGAGGGCAAGTCCCCCTTCTGCAGAAAGAATATCTGCACGAGCAAGGTATTCATCACCAGAATACGCAGGGTCTTTTTTAATAGAAAGATCCAACTCTCTCTCGTCGACAAGTGCCTGGGCTTTTGCGATAGCCTGAGTGCGATTCTTGAGTGCGTTATTATATGCATTAAGATTTGTAAGATAATCAGGAGCTTTTTTGTTGGGAATTGGAATAGTCCAATCTGAGACAATAAGATTTGTTGTTGGGAATACAATATAAAGACCAGAATCCCCCAATGGCTGTGGAGTATTAACTCTCATCATTCCTGCACCTGTCGTAAGCCCTGAGAGAGTAAAACTCGATCCGCCATTTGAATAATACCCATTCACATTAATTGAACCTTCTTTACCGAGTTTATATGTCCCACTAATCGTTGGAAGTTCATAGTCATTTGTATCTACCGATGAAAATGCTTCTGGTGTTGAATTAAGAAGTGCATGAAAAGCACTTGATACAAGAGCATCCTGCGTAAGTCGTGTTGTCTCAAGATCACGTTCTGCGTTTTTTAATAGAACACGAGCACGGAGGACATCTTCGTTTGTACGCTTCATTTTAGCTTGCGCAGAAAGTAACGCACCTCGCGCCTGCATGACAGAAGCCTCTTCGCTCCGACCATCAAGTGTTGCGAGGATTTGATCTTTTACGACAACACTTCCGACTGAGACAGGGACATTTCGAACGATACCTTCTGTATTGAATGAAAGTTTAAAATCAATACTTGAGGCAACTTGCCCTGTTGCACGAACAGTCTCCTTAAGAGTCCCTTGTTCAGGTGTCACAATAGAAAGTGATGCATCTGATGTTCCTCGTGCAAGAAAAAAAGTAAGGATGATAATCCCCAACCCAAGAGGTATAAAAACTTTTTTCTGAGAAATACTATCTCGTATTTTTTTGAGAAGAGAAACAGGCATAGATTATTTAATAGCAACAAGCTCTACATCAAAAATAAGTGTTGAGTTAGCAGGAATAGGTCCCATTGCACGATCCCCATATGCTTTTTCTGGAGCAATTGTAAGAGTCTTTTTTTCTCCAACCTTCATCCCTACGAGGCCTTCATCCCAGCCAGCAATTACCTGCCCTGCACCGAGTGTAAATTCAAACGGTTGTACGTGATTAAATTTAGGATCAACATTTGAATCAAACACTGTACCATTGGTCAAACGACCAGTGTAATTCATAACAAGTAGATCTCCATTTTTTGCAATTTGTTCCATAGATTTTTTGGGTGTTACTTGATTGTCTTTTGCTGTAATAGGATTTTTATCTTGTTCTACCTGCTCTTGTACTACTGGAGTGGTATCAACAAGAGGTGTTTCTTCTTTTAGATTCATACGAGAATACACCACAGATACAATAAGTACTATGACAATAAGAAACGAAACAATAACACCGATGTTCCCTTTTTCGATTTTCATATAAGGAAAAATTAACTAATATAGAGAGAGTATATCATTATTTGGTCGTATTTCAAAAAAATAAATACAAAAGGCCGTACACATAGGATACGGCCTTTCATTTTAGATACACACGCAACTTGTCATGAGATACAAGTTTCCTTAATCTCTTGAGTCCTTTTTCTTTAATCTGACGAGTACGTTCACGGGTCAGACCCATGACCTCAGAAATCTGTTCAAGCTTTAAAGGTTCCTCATCTTTTTCTTCTAGCCCATAATAAAGAGTAAGAATCTTCTTCTCCCTATCATCGAGTTTCCTCATGGCACGTAAAAGTTCTTTGCGCAAATCAAGACGATAGAATCCTTCATCTGGTGATTCCTCTGATTCTTGTTCTACAACATCATAATACGTGATTTCGTCACCCTCGGACTGAGTAAGTGGAGCATCAAGTCGCATTGGTCTATTTACATACATAGATAACAAGACGTTGATATGTGCCTCTGATAGTTTTTCCTGAGTCTCTACAAAAGCAATGATTTCTTCTGGTGTTGGGTACCGACAAAGCTTGTGTTCGAGTTTTTCAATAGCCCTTGTAATACTCACTGCAAGAGTAATCTGATGCACCGGAACACGAACAGTCCGAGAATTATCTGCAATTGCCTGCATAATAGACTGACGAATCCACCATACAGCATACGAGATAAATTTGAATCCTCGAGAATGATCAAATTTTTTTGCTGCTTTAATAATACCGTAATTCCCTTCATTTACGAGATCATTCAACGAAAGACCTTGATTTTGATATTGTTTTGCAACAGATACAACAAATCGTAAGTTGGCTAATACCAAACGGCATATTGCAACAGGGTCATCATCTTCTTGTATTCTTCGAGAGAGTGCAACTTCCTCATCCCAAGAAATTCTGTCAATTTTACTAATTTCATTAAGGTAATTTTCAAGAAAACCACCCTTACGTTCAGTAAATTGAACCATAACCTTTAAGCTTTTCATGGTGCAATCATTTATATTTGAACAAATACTACCATATGTTGCAAAAATAGCAAGATACTAAAAACCACCCTTTTAGGGTGGTTTTTAGTATCTGTAAAAATTATTTACGTGATTCAATGATAGTTGTTGCTACATTTTGTGGAACAATATCGTAGCGAAGGAATTCCATAGTGAATCCTGCGCGACCTTCAGTCATAGAACGAAGTGTCGTCATGTATCCAAACATTTCAGAAAGTGGAACAACTGCTTTTACTGCTTGGTTCATACCACGAGCTTCCATACCTTCGATAAGTCCACGCTTTGATGAAAGTGAACCTGTCACATCACCCATGAATTTATCTGGTGTAACAACTTCAACCTTCATCATTGGTTCGAGGATTACTGGACGAGCAATCTTACATGCATCTTGGACAGCCATACTTGCTGCAATTTTGAACGCCATTTCGTTTGAGTCAACATCGTGATAACTTCCGTCGTAGAGTTCAACTGAAACATTTTCAAGTTTGAAACCAGCGAGAACACCACGGTCGAGACCTTCTTTGAATCCTTTTTCACACGCAGGAATATATTCTTGTGGAATAGCACCTCCTTTGATTGTGTTAATAAATTCAAATCCTTTTTCACGCTTGATGTTCTTTGGAAGATCATTTGCATCAACAGAGAGATCCATTGGTTTGATTTTGATTTTAACGTGACCGTAGTTACCACGACCTCCAGATTGTTTGATGTACTTCCCTTCTACTTCTGCCGATCCTGTAATAGTTTCGCGATACGCAACCTGTGGTTTGCCGACATTTGTCTCAACAGCAAATTCACGCTTCATACGATCCACAATAATTTCAAGGTGGAGTTCTCCCATACCTGCAATGATTGTTTCGTTTGTTTCAGCATCAGTTGATACACGGAATGTTGGATCTTCTTGTGCGAGACGGTTGAGTGCCATACCCATTTTTTCTTGGTCAGCTTTTGTTTTTGGTTCAACACGAAGAGAGATAACTGGTTCCGGGAAAACAATACGAACCAATTCTGCTGGTGCATTTTCGTCACAAAGGGTATCTGAAGTGATGGTGTCTTTGAGTCCAACAGCGGCGGCGATTTCTCCGGCATACACTTTCTTTACTTCTTCACGATCGTTGGCGTGCATACGGAGAATTCGGCCGATACGTTCTTTGTTGCGAGTACGAGGATTGTAGACATAACTTCCTGCTGATACAGAACCAGAGTACACACGGAAGAAAATAATCTGACCAACGAATGGGTCTGTCGCAATCTTGAATGCGAGCGCTGAGAAAGGAGCAGAATCAGACGCTTCACGTACGAGAGGTTCATCTGTGTTTGGATCGATACCGGTGATTGGTGGAATATCTGTTGGAGCTGGGAGGTAATCAACAACAGCATCGAGTACAAGCTGAACACCCTTGTTCTTGAGTGCACTACCTGCAAATACTGGGAATACATCGTTTGCAATAACAGCCTTACGCATCAATTTCTTGAGTGTTGCAATATCAGGAATCTTTCCTTCAAAATAGTCACTCATGATTTGATCATCTTGTTCAACAATCTTTTCGATAAGTTCAGCATGATACTTTTCAGCGTCAGCCTTGAGATTTTCTGGAATTTCTTTTTCAATAACATTATTACCCATGTCACCTTCAAAGTAATAGGCCTTCATCTTAAGAAGATCAATCACTCCTTCGAAGTTATCTTCGAGACCAATTGGAATCTGCATGCGAATCGCCTTCTTTGTAAGACGTTCATGAATAGTTTTGTATGAGTGTTCAAATGATGCACCAATACGGTCGAGTTTGTTTATGAAACAGATTCGAGGAACATTTGCTTCGTCAGCATAGCGCCAGTTTGTTTCTGATTGTGGTTCTACACCTGCCACACCATCAAACACAACAACAGCACCATCGAGTACGCGAAGTGATCGCTTCACTTCTACTGTAAAGTCGATGTGCCCAGGAGTATCAATAATATTAAAACGGTGTTTTTTCGTCTTATCATTAAGTGCATATGTAGGAGTCCAGAAACAAGTCACCGCTGCTGAGGTAATAGTAATACCACGTTCACGCTCTTGTTCCATCCAGTCTGTTGTTGTCTCACCATCGTGCACTTCCCCGATTTTGTGTGACACACCAGTATAAAAGAGCACACGCTCTGTTGTCGTAGTCTTACCCGCATCGATGTGGGCAATAATTCCTATATTTCTAACTTTTTCTAGTGGATAATCTCTTTCCATATATGTATATTTAGTGATAAAAATAAAAACCCCGTAAGGCTTCTGTGCATAGAATATACAATAGATGAGCCTTTTTTGCAACAAAAAAAGCCTGTATTTTCATACGGGCTTTTATTTAACCAATTACAAGGTGATTTGTCCTGTTTTTGAGTTCTTTAATCTTTTTTTCTTTTTGTTCTGTGGGTAATTTTTCAGCCTCTGCATATTCTCTTTGTTCATTTTGATACCTTACATGAGCACCATAAGCACCCCAAGCGGATTTCCTTTCTGCTTCTTTTCTGTAGTTTTCCCAATGGTGTGACTTTTCTTCGCGAAAAGAAATTAATTCTTCTTTATCAAAAGGCTCACCAAAAGTTTTTTTCCATAAATTAAACAACGTTCGAATAGTACCCTTTTTAATAATACTACCTCTGTACGGATCATTTCCTTTTGGGAAAAAACATTTGGAAAATAGAAATTCGTATTTTTTCTTTTTGTCATCAAGTAAACCACAATCTTCTATTTCACAAAAAACATTTTTAAGATTTTCTTCAAAAGGAATATCACCATTCTGATCCCAAAGATCTCCAAATCCTGAAAGGTCTTTTATTTTATTATTTTTCATGTTCGAAGTATTTATTTACCATAAAACTACTCTTTTCTGAATATTTGTCAAATTAAAATGCCCAGTGTATCACGGGGCATTTTAAATACATTTGTGTTTTTTTACCGATCAAATTTGCGTCTCATAAAAATACGACCTCCTGATACCCATGAAGAATTAAGGGGTCTCGAATTGAAACACCACTGTCCGTCTTGATACCAGACGTCTACTGCAACAGAGAATCCATCAACAGTTCTCACATGGAAAATGTTTGGTTTTCGATTATTCAAAAAAACAACCTTACCATTCTGGTGTATCTTAAACAACGAACCAAACACAATAAGAAATTCAATTTCAGAAAATGACTTTCTCCCCGCCCATTTCAGCATCTCATCATCATGAGTACGTTTTATGACATCAAATGATGATACACGAAACTCAGAAATATCAGTGATGAGAATAGAATGAGAAAACCGTTTTTTGAACTGTTTTGAAAAATAGAATGAATTCGATATTCGCTCAAGATTAAATAAGCCAGTTTGAACAAGATTTTTCATACTACTGTCGACAGATGATGAAACAGTCACCGTATCGAATGGCTCAATCGTCTGATCATGGAACACGCCTTTATTTTGCTTTGTTTTACATGAGAAAAATCCCAGCAAAACAAAAAGCATTGCTATTATTTTTCTCATATTTTTAAAATAAAGTTTTGCTCACAATACTAGAAAATATATAGTTTGTCAAAAAAAAATCCCACCAATTGGTGGGATTTTTTAGATTAAATAACGTTATGTTCCTCTGTAGGTGGAGGAGGAAGGTCTTTGTTTTTTTCCCCATCTTGTTCTTTTTCTTCTAAACTTAATTCACGTACAGGCTGATTAACATCAAGAAAAAATTCTCCTGGAAGTTCTTGGTTATTTTTTTGTTGTGGGAATGATTCCATATATTATGCATTAAATTATAATTTTCCTTATGATACCACAAATAAAAAATCCCCTAAAGGGGATTTTTTGAGATTTATTACCAAGCAAAATGGGTGACTCCGACCCTACAGTTTTATTTCATAAAACTAAGGCCTGCATGCAACCGATTTCTTATGCGGTAATCCGTATGTAGAAATCGCCGTCCTTTAGGACTCCATTTTCCACTGGTAGAAAAAAATCCCCAGATGGGGATATTTTTCTACCAAGCAAAATGGGCAAATGCTTTGTTTGATTCTGCCATTTTGTGTGTATCATCACGCTTTTTGATTGCAATACCTTCGTTCTTTGAAGCGAGGATAAGTTCTTCAGCAAGCTTTTCATGAATAGGAGAACCTTTTTTACCACGAGCAGCATTGATGATCCATCGCATTGCAAGTGCGGTGCGTCGTTCTGGGCGAACTTCACGAGGAACCTGATAGTTTGCACCACCGATACGACGTGATCGTACTTCAACAAGAGGACCAGCGTTTTTAATTGCTGTATCAAATACTTCGAGAGGATTTGGATTACCTGTCTTTTCTTTGATAATATCAAACGCTTTGTATACAGCCTTACGAGCTGTCTCCTTCTTGCCATCAAGCATGATATTATTGATAAATTTCCCAAGTTTCTGAGAATTATACATAATATCTGGCTCAACGATATTTCGATTTGTTACTTTTCTTCGCATAGTAGATATTTAAATAAAATTATTTCTTAGCTTTTACTCCTTCTTTTGGAGTTTTTGTACCGTATCGACTTCGAGCCTGACGACGCTTATCAACACCAGTCGCATCAAGTCGTCCACGAACGATATGATATCGTACACCGATCAAGTCTTTTACGCGACCACCACGAAGCATAACCACTGAGTGTTCTTGGAGATTGTGACCTTCACCTGGAATATATGCAGTAACTTCCATACCGTTTGTAAGACGGACACGAGCGATTTTTCGAAGCGCTGAGTTAGGCTTCTTTGGAGTTGTTGTTGAAACTTTTGTACATACACCACGCTTAAATGGAGCAGGATAAAATACTGGCTTATTTTTGAGCGAGTTAAAACCACGCGCGAGAGCAACGGCTTTTGACTTTCGGACAACTTTTGTACGGCTCTTTCGAACCAATTGATTGATTGTAGGCATAGATAAACTAAAAATAGCCAGAAATGACTAGTCCCCGTACTTTACTATACGCCCAATAAAAAAGCAAGCCTTTTTCCATAGGGCTTGCTTTTTGAATCTTAGATATCGAATGTTTTATTAATATACCCCTTTGTGACCTCTATGTGTTCTGATGTGTGTATGAGCGTATAAGTACCATCAGTATTCTTCTTCTCAATCTTAAGGTAATACATTCCATTTGGAATCAAACAATAGTATTTACCATACGAATCTGTCACTTTATGAGAAACTTCACGATCTACTCCCACAGAGAATATTCGAACAATGGCAAAACGAATCGGTCGCTTACTTTCTTTATGATGCATTCGACCGTATGGTCGAGGTTTGAGTACCGTACTCTTCAAAATAAGAAGGAGAACATACACAAAGAGCGTAATAACATTATAGAGTTTCGGTGCAACGTATGATGCAATAGCTGTAACCGCAAAACCAAAACCAAACAAGATGTTTGCAATACGAGCAAACCAAACATCTCCTCGAGAAAAGAATTTCATGAGCCCTTGGTCTTTTTTTGCAAATTCATTCCAATCAAAATGAAGTGGGTCCATCGGAATGTTTTTTGTAATCACATCTCCTTCTCCGAGAGTAATCACATCGTTGAGATACAAATCTTGGTACAACTCGTCGTGCGTCTGACCAGATAATTTCTTTGAAGGAAATTCATAGTTAGTTTTATGTGCAAGCATTCTATATGTCCCAGGAGGAACAAGGAATCCATATCTTCCATCAAGGTCAGTAATAGATGTCGCAACTTCATTACCATTTAAATCTTGAAGTACAACATACGCAGGATCAAGTGGTTGCTTGGTGATACTATCATAGACAACCCCCCATGGACGGTTACGTTTCTTGAGTCCAAGTGCTGTCATAATCAATCCCCAGATACGAATTGGAATCAAGAACATTTCAGAAAATGAAAGTGGGTTTGAAAAAAGAACCGTAAGGAAACTCATCAAGAATCCAGAAACCGCCCCGACAACCATGAGTACTGTCGCAATAGGAGTATTTACTGCATCGACAACTTTTTGAATTGGGGTTTTTGTAATAAATGTTGTAACAATATCAATCGTTTCAGTAATACGATTTTCTATAACAGAAGGAATAGAACCCCTTCCCCCGCTCGAAGAACCAGAACCCGAGCCCGCACCTGTTCCTGTGCCTGCACCCGTTCCTGTTCCTGTTCCTGCTCCCGCTCCAGAACCTACGCCGGATCCGACACTTCCACCGCTTGAACCACCTGAACCACCCGAGGTGTCTGATGAAGATGGAACCCAGTCTGTTTTTACGCAGGTATCAGCATATGAATCAGCATCTGCAGCAGTATCAGACCCTGGGCATTCAAATTTAATCCAACCATAATTCTGACTCCATGCATATCCAGAAAATTCTCCTGATGTATTAATTGTAACTTTCCAATTTCCATTTCCCGAACTGCATGTACTTGTCGAATTTGCACAACTAAAAGAAATCCATCCCGCATTCTCACCCCATGCATATCCACCGAGCACGCCAGCAGTTGTATTGGTAACACCATTTCCCGTTGGATTAAGTTTTATCCACCCAACACTTTCACCCCAAATCGTACCAGTGATAGCAGAATCAGTAATAGACACGGCGTCACCATTTAGAGGTTTCCAATCAATCACATCATCAAAACCATCACCATCTACATCTTGATCAGAAAATGTCGATTGTTGATACCCTGTTGTAATCGTACCCGTCGCAGCAAAAACCGTTCCTGTGAATAAGAAGACTCCTACTATGAGACTGTATACCGTAAGGCGAGACATATAGGTGTATTCTATCATTAAATAGATACAAGAGGAATTACGAAAGACCCGTAATCAAAGAAAAGAGGAACGAAATAACAGGAGCAACACTTCCCCACGCAAATAAAATAAAGAAAATCAAAATAAAGAGGCTGTATCGTTCAAGAAAAATTTGAATATGACGATATGACGGCGGGAGAAAATAAAAAAGCACCTTTGATCCATCAAGTGGTGGAATCGGAATAAGATTAAACAATGCAAGTACAATATTGAGTAATACAATCGTTGCCGAAATCTGATACAACGGATGGAGAAGTGTTGGGTCGAGTGAGTATGCAGGAAGTCCGAGTACTGGTGCAAAACGAATAAGTAAACCAAAACAGAGTGCAATCAAAAGATTGGCAATAATACCCGCCATGGCAACACACAATTCCCCTGTGCGACCATTTCTGAGATTTCGAGGATTGTATGGTACTGGACGTGCCCAGCCGAGCACAAAACCCGCACCAGAGATAATCAAAAAGAGAGGGAGAAGGATTGAACCGAACATATCGAGATGTTTCAAGGGGTTGAGTGTCAATCTCCCCGCCCGCAATGCCGTCTGGTCACCAAAATAATATGCCATATACCCATGAGAAAATTCATGAATAACTACAGACATAATAAGAACGACAACGTAAAAAATACTATCAATTGTTTCCATATAATAAGGAGGGATGCGGTCCATATAAAATACGGGATTGCATTCCAATAGGATATATGATAGCATAACGTCACTTATGGCAAAAGTTTGTGCAATAACAAAAAAGGGCTCTCTCGTAGCGGGTGGATACTCGAACGTTGTTCGTGCTACTAAATTTAACCCAACAGGTAAGGTTCGCAAGTACCCTAACCTTCAAAAGAAACGTATCTATGTTCCTGAGCTCAAAAAATACTTCCCTCTCACAATCTCTACGCAAGCAATCAAAACTATCAACAAACACGGAGCATTCGCTGTTCTCAAAAAAGCAGGAATCATTAAATAACCCCACACCTATTTCTTAAGCTTAATGCGATCAATGTAAATCTCACAGAAATAACCTTATCACCCTTATCTAATACTTATAGATAAATAGGTGTGGGGTTATTTTTTTAAAAGTGTTACCCCATCTGTTTTTAATACGATTGTTCCCTCATCGTATGTAGCACGATATGGAACCGAGAATGCACGCAAACGACCAAGGACATCTTCGTGTGGATGTCCATATCGATTATTCTTACCTGCTGATATAATCGCAAGCTCTGGTGTTACCGCACGCAACCACGCATCGCTTGTCGAGGTATGTGACCCATGGTGCCCAAGCTTAAGCACCGTTGAATCTATCATCAAAGGGTCTTCGTTTTGAAGCACGATATGTTCAGTATAGAGAGGCGCATCTCCCGTAAATAAAAATGTGTGTGTTCCATAGACAAGAGAACTGACAATCGACCCTTCGTTTGAAGAAAGTCCAGATATATCTCTATCAGGAAAAAGAATATCCATATACACTTCCCTCTCTCTATCAAGAGTGATTCTCATCCCCTTATGTGCAACCGACCGTGGTATATCTTTTTCTTTAATACGTGAATATACCGTGCTGTATATTTTTGTTTTTGATGACATACCATTATCAATCACTTGACCCACATCGTACATATCGAACACTGACGCAAGTCCCCCAATATGATCTGCGTCTGTATGTGTCGCAAGCACAATATCAATTGTCGTATCACCATACGGCATTACTTCATGTAAAGATTTAAGAATTGACTGATTCGGACCAGCATCAATAAGCATCTGCACTCCATTTGGTGCTTCTATAAAAATAGCATCACCCTGCCCAACATCGAGAAATGCAACCGTAACAAAATCTCCTGATTGCGTTGTTTGCCCGTATGAGACAAAAGAAAGAGTTCCAGCTGAAATGAGGAGAAGTGCGATACTTATTCGTAGTGCGTAGACACGAACATGCTTCATGATATACTTCTTATATTATCACGTAAGACTCTCTTTTATGGACTATTTTACACCTCACACATTTACAATCCCACCACTTACCGGAATCAGCCAAAAAACAATAGATGAACACATGAAGCTGTATCTCGGGTATGTAAAATTCGCAAATTATATTACACAAGAATTAAAAACAGAAACAGATACCTATAAAAAAGGAGAACTTTTTCGTCGTTTTGCATTTGAATTTAATGGCATGAAAAATCATGAAATATATTTTTCTTCACTCGAAGGAGGACCATACCAACTCGCTCCTGAAAGTACACTCCTCTCTCTCCTTGAAAAAGAATGGGGATCATTTGATGCATGGTATACAGAATTTTCTCTCCTTGCACTTACTCGTGGTATTGGTTGGGCAATGCTTTATTATGATACACAAACAGGACACCTCGTACATCAGTGGGTGGATGAACAACACCTTGGACATCTCTCAGGACTCTCCCCCATCCTTGCTCTTGATATGTGGGAACATTCCTATGTTTCTGATTATCAACCAAGTGGAAAGAAGCAATATATTGAAGATTTCTTTAAAAATATCAATTGGAATGTCATTGAAGATAGATTTAAAAAATTATCATAATACAAAACACGCCACCTAGGCGTGTTTTGTATTATGAACCCACCAAAAGATACAGAGATACAGTACAATAGTCACAAAAAGAGGAAATGAAGTGACCACCGTACTCGCAAATGAAAACGAAGCAAAGAAATGAATAATAGAAAGTATGTAAGAAAGAATAAGGTGTGCACCATATCCAAACACAATAGAAAGCGGTGCATATATAAAACCAAACACTCCTGCACAAAATGACAAAAGCATTGCGAGTGGAATAAATGGCAACACGAGAATATTTGCAGGAAGTGATACAAAAGAAAGAATGCCCGTCGAATACAAAAGAAGTGGGAGGACCGCAATCATTGCAGAGAGTGTAGTTGCAACAAGTTCACGAAAACCAAACCGAGATGGCAAATACGATACCGATGGAATGACACGAGGAGTGATATAGAGCACACCATATGTTGCAATGCATGACAGCTGAAAAGAAATATCAAATACAACACGAGGGTTATATGCGATCATACATAAGCCAGCAACAATAAGTGCCCTCCCTGCATCGTACAGACGCCCTGTGCTCCGAGCAAACAACATAATAAGAGCCATAACCCCCGCACGGACCGCCGTGGCACCGGCACCAGACATGAGAACAAATAATATAACAAAAAGAGCACCAATACCGTACGTGACAATCGCACTAAAAAACAAACCAAAAAGACGAAGTATACCTTCTGCGACAATTGTAATGTTATACCCCGACAATGCCACAATATGAATCGTCCCCGTACGAATAAACTCATCACGCATATCAGAATCAAATCCCCCACGGGCCCCAAGTAAAATACCATTTGCAAGATCACGTTCAACAGGAGGAATAACCCGAGAAATATGATCCATAAAAACCTGTCGTATTCGAAACAAATGGTACAAAATAGGTGAACCATTCTTGTGCGAATGAATAGTAATATCAGGGTTTGAAATAATAAAATAAATATCTTTCAATGCAAGATACCGTTTGTATTTAAATTCATTTCCTGATGAAGTTATGAAATCCTCTGGATTTTCAAGTATTCCTGTTACAGAAATTTCATCGCCATAGGAGAGTAGCGTCTCATAGGGATATGGCACAACAACAAGAATATGAGATTCCTGTCCGTGTGGTCGAACAGTCAGCCGTGCAGTTGAAACCCTGATATCGGGATTATCAACAATGACACCAGAAAATGTAACCGTATCCCCCACAAATGAATCATACGGAAGTTGTTCTGGAAGAAAAAAGAAATACCTCACACAAGCAATCCCTGCGAGAAAACAAACAAGACCAATGTCTCGTATCCTCATAAATACAGTATACAAACAAACAAAAAGCCACGCGAATATGCGTGGCTTTTATATGATACACAACCAAACCCTATGAGATTCCAAAGGTTAATTCTTTCCAGAGGCGAAGATCCTCTATGTGAAGATGCACTTCCCCGTCTTTTTCCATTTCAAGAAATACTACCTTTACTGTACTATCAACAAAAACATAATCGAGGATTACATGCACCTCTTTGCCGGGGTGGTAGAGCAGGCTTTGTTTCTTTTTGCATTCAGCAATGAAAAATACAATGTTTGCATGGAGTTCATCAAATGAACATGGATTCTGTTTGTTGATTTTTTTAATAAGGTCAACATCGGAAATTTCTCCATTGCCGGTAACTGCAAATAATTGATAGATCCGTGAACCATCATAAAACGTTTTCTTTTCAGAAAGTGATGAGAGGTAGGAAGTAAAGGCAGGGTCGATTTTAATTCGACCATCATTCAACTGTTCCAAACGAACATTACCTGTTCGCATCTCTCGTTTGAACTGTTTTTTTAGTACTGAAAAATCTGCTTTTTCATAATTTCCTGAAATACGAGCGGTTGATCCGCCTGTTACGTGTTTGATAATCGTCATATGGCTTTAAATTTAATTGTGAGTTTTGTATTTTTATATACCATATTATGCAAAATGTCAAGACACCTCTTTTATGTGCAAAAGAGGTGTCTTATGTTCTTTATGTTTATTTTTGAGCAGCGAAACGTGTTGCCAGAGAATCAGCACGTTCATTATGAACAACACCAGCATGCCCTTTTACCTTTTGCCAAGAAATGCGATCACCACATTCTCGAGTAAGAGCGATAAGGTCTTTCCATAAATCTTGATTGAGAACCGCTTTTTTATTTGCTGTTTTCCATCCATTTTTTTCCCATGAATGTATCCATGTAGTAACTCCCCCAAGTACATACGCAGAATCAGTATGAATAATCACCACGTCTTGAGAGTGATGTTTCAATACATGCCGAAGTGCTTCAATAACAGCACAGAGTTCCATCCGATTATTAGTCGTCTCTTTCTCATATCCACCTAATTCATCAAGTACGATATCATTTTCTGTGATAACAGCCCCCCAACCCCCTGGACCAGGATTCCCTAGTGATGAACCATCAGTATATATTTCAATCGTTTTCATAGAATTATTTTACCATACCACCCTAACTATTATTCAAAATATCCACAATTCGTAATCGTAATTCAGTTCGGCCAGCAAAAGTACTTTTTTCAAATGTAGCGATGAGATCAATTCGTTCCCCTTTTGTGAGTAACCGTCCAAAACTTTCACGTGTCTTGAAAAAGGCAATCGCTTTTATACGAGAACCTCTGCTGTTGGTAAAAATAATTTCTAAATGATTTTGTTCTTTACCAAATTCTTTAATATCGGTAATAGGTAGGTCTTTAAATAAAAAACTTGGTTTCGGATTCCCCATACCGTACGGTGCGAGTTTCTCAATAACCATATAATTCTCTCCTGTAACATCATCAATGGAAATCGTTGCATCAATCAATCGGTCTTCATTTGATTCTTCAGAAATAGTCGTTTGAGAAAAAACAGCAAGAAGTCGTTCTTCGAGAAAATGCACCTCTTCATGAGACACCGAGAATCCACCTGCACCGGCATGTCCACCAAAGGCAAGTAAGCTTTTCTCAGGAAGAAGAGACATTAGGGAAACGAGATTTACATTCCCCCACCCACGACATGAACCTCGAATAATATCACTTCCTTCTTGCCCCCAGACAAATGATGGCTTTTTATATTCCTCACTTAATTTTGACGACACAAGACCGAGCACACCGACACGCCATGCGGGATTACCAATAACGATAAGTGATTTTTCTTCACGTTTCGCCATTTCTTTTTTTACCTCTTTCATAATATGGGCAACATTCTGTTTTCGCTCATCATTTATCTTTGCCAAATGATCAGCAGAAGCTCTTGCCTGTACAGGGTCAGTTGTCGAAAGTACAAGAAAAGCATCCATTGGATGTGCCATACGACTTGCAGCATTTAATCGTGGTGCGAGGGTAAAGGTAATATCTTCTTCTGTAAGTGTCCGTAGTGGAACACCAGCCTTGCGAAATAATTCAATCAAACCAGGTCGTCGTGTTTTTCGAAGAACTTTTAACCCGTACGAAGCGAGTACTCTATTCTCATTTACCAGTGGAACCTGATCAGCAAGTGTTGCAAGACCCGCCATATCAAGAAGCCATTTTTCCCACCCAAGAGGAATATTCCAATACTCACCATATTTTTGTATCAATGCTTGTACAAGTTTAAAAGCAAGCCCTGCTCCACAGAGCATATCATCAGGATATGAACAAACTTCTTTTTTGGGATTAATGATCGCGTACGCAGGAGGAAGAATATCAGAAGAATTTTCATCTGAGGTACGATGTGGTAAGTGGTGGTCAGTAATAATCACATCAATTCCATTTGCCTGTGCATGGGTGACTTCTTTGATAGCAGTAATGCCGAGATCAAATGTTATCAAGAGTCCAACTTCATCTCGTATAAACGACTCAATTGCATCAGCGTGTAGCCCGTACCCTTCATCGTGACGATCAGGAATATAGACAGAAAAATTCTCGTAGCCAACCTTTTTAAAAAAATCATGCATAATCACAGCCGAAGGAATACCATCACAGTCATAGTCACTATAAATAACAATTTTTTCTTTTGCTTCTATTGCTTCAAAAATACGCACAACCGCACGCTCCATATCATGAAGAAGATATGGGTCATATACATGTTCTTCGTATGAAGGAGAGAGAAAACGAGAACGAGCCTCAGGCGTTATTCCGCGATTTTTCAAGAGAAGGTCAAATAGTTCTGTCTGATTTGGCATACACAGGATTGTACCATATACTGTATGCATGAACGATACATGTATTTTCTGTCAGATAGCCTCACAAAAGATACCAAGCACCGTAATCTATGAAGATACTGATTTTTTTGCGTTTCTTGATATTCACCCCGTATCAAAAGGACATACACTTCTCATTCCAAAAACTCATCATGTATGGATGCACGAAACACCAGATGAAATTATTAAAAATGCATTTGTATGTACAAAAAAATTAATGAATACCATGAAAGATAATCTTCCATGCGACTATGTACAAATCTCTGTTGTAGGTAAGGATGTTCCCCATTTTCACATTCATCTTATTCCACGATTTTTTAACGACACGATTCCACAAGCCCCTACTGTGAATTACGAATCAGATGAAGAGATGAAAACGCTCGCCGAGCAAATAAAAAATCCCCGATAATTATCGGGGATTTTTTAGATTATTTCATAAGGGCTTTTATACCTGGAAGTGTGCCTTTTGCGAGGTATTCAAGTGTTGCTCCACCCCCCGTTGAGACAAAACCAAGCTTTGATTCAAGTTTAAGTTTTGAAATGAGAGCCACTGTATCTCCCCCACCAACAATACTTTTTGCTTTTGTTTTTGAGAGAGCTTTCAAGATTTTCTCTGTTGCACCACCAAACCCTGATTCGTATTTACCAAGAGGTCCATTCCATAAAATATATTTAGCACCTAAAATGAGATTTTCAAGTTCTTTGATACTCTCAGGACCAACATCAACAATCGTATCACCTGCGGTAACTTGATTGATACGACACGCACGATGAGTTTTACCAGACGATACTTCAACATCAGACGGAAGAACAAGATTTTTATGCTTGAGTAGATTTGGAATACCAAGATTTCCTTCGTCTACGAGAGAGAGCCCTACTTCATACCCTCGAGCTTTAAAAAAGTTATTTGCAAGCGCACCTGCGATATAGACAGTATCTGCTTCTTTGAGGAACTTCTTTACTAAAGGAATTTTTGTTTCAAATTTTGCCCCACCAAGAATAAATAAAAATGGGTGTTTCGGGGTAAATGCCGATGAAAGATTTGCAACTTCTTCCATAAATTGAAATCCGGCGTACCCTGGAATATGTTTTGGAATACCAATAATCGATGCGTGCATACGATGAGACACAGAAAATGCATCATTTACATAATATTCACCAAGTCGAGACAGTGCTCGGCCAAATGATGGTGAGTTTTCTTTCTCACCTTTCTCACGACGAATATTTTCAAGGAGCACCACTGTTCCCTTCTTTTGATTCTCGAGTGCAATCTCTGTCTCATTTGAAAAAACTGATGTCTTTAGAAAAGTTACTGGAACAAATTTTTTAAGTTTTTCGGCAATAGGAAGAAGACTTTCTGTGCCATCTTCACCGAGGTGAGCAATCAACACAACAATCGCTCCTTTCTTTATAAGATAGGTAATCGTAGGAAGTGCTTTTGTAATACGAAAATCATCACGGATTTTACCACCTACGATGGGAACATTAAAATCAACTCGAACGACAACACGCTTTCCTGAGAGAGCTGTAATGTCCTTAACTGAACGAAGCATACCTGTGTCGTGTGTCATATATTTATTCTATTGATTGCAATATTGCATTAAATTTTTTAGGAGTAAGACTATCTCGCCCAACAAGCAACCCATCAGCTTCCCCACCCACGAGAAATGCTCGTGCATTTTCTGGGTGTACTGATCCACCATACAAAATAGGAATAGCGTGGGCTGTTTTTGCGTCATACATATCAGACAATACTCGTCGGATAAAAATTCGCATTTCAATAAACTCTTCAACGGTTGCCTCTCGCGTAGCACCCTTTCCTATTGCCCACACTGGCTCATAGGCAATTGTGATATTTTTCACATTGGCTTTTGTGACACCGTGCAAGCATTCATGGAGTTGGTCTTTGATAAA
>JACCDM011730543.1_pt1 | contig 30123 bp, 31 predicted proteins | sample 7445851 | NCBI WGS metagenome assembly JACCDM01 (sample SAMN15323438, study PRJNA562643) | freshwater metagenome | isolation source: river surface water | place: USA:Blue River Watershed | collected 2017-08-16
GCAACAGTATCTGCAAAACGGGGGCGGATGCCAGCTGCCATAAATTTTCCGATGACGCGTCCATCTGGCTCAACGCCGCTTTGCTTATAACTATAAATTTCTTGCATGGTGACAACATCACCCTCTAAACCAGTGATTTCATCAATACTCATTACCTTTCGCTTACCATCGCTTAAGCGCGCAGTATGAATAACCACGGAAATTGCTGAGGCAATTTGCTGACGTAGGGATTTTTGTACCACCGGCAACCCAGTTAGACCCACCATGTTTTCAATACGGGTTAAGGCATCGCGTGACGAATTCGCATGAATAGTGGTCAGAGAACCATCATGGCCAGTATTCATGGCCTGGAGCATATCGAGCACTTCAGCGCCGCGCACCTCTCCAACCACAATACGATCAGGTCGCATCCGCAAAGAGTTTTTAACTAAGGCTCGCTGATTAATTTCCCCTTTTCCCTCAAGGTTTGGGGGTCGAGTCTCCAAACGAACGACGTGCACTTGCTGCAAACGTAGCTCAGCAGCATCCTCAATCGTAATGATGCGCTCGGTATCCGGTATAAAGCCAGACATGATATTTAGTAGCGTAGTTTTCCCGCTGCCAGTCCCTCCAGAAACTAAAATATTGATTTTTGATCGTACTAGTGACGCGAGTATGAGTGCCATTTCATGAGTCAAGGTCCCAAAACTGATTAAATTCTCCATGGTGTAAGGTACTTCAGAAAACCGCCGAATCGACAAAGCAGGACCATCAAGCGCCAACGGTGGAACAATGGCGTTGACGCGGGAGCCATCTGCTAGGCGGGCATCCACCATTGGGCTAGATTCATCAATGCGTCGCCCAATCCGCGCCACAATTTTTTCAATGGTCTTCAAAAGATGAGCATTGTCATCAAAATGATAGTTCACCAATTCAAGGCGTCCAGCACGCTCAACAAAAATGGTTGAACAGGTATTGACCAAAATATCTGAAATTGTTTTATCAGCTAGCAAAGGCTCTAAAGGTCCTAATCCAAAAATTTCATTTTTTAAGTCTTTAACAATATTCAGTAAATCAATCTGATTAATGACCAGCTGATCTTTTTTGATAATCTTTTCGACGCCAGCAGTTAACTGCTCGAATATCTGATTTTCACTTAAGCTTTCCATTGCGCCAAGATCAAGCTCTTCCAATAAGCGACTATGAAGCATTTGTTTGAGCTTATTTTGATCCGATACATCGCGCTTAATCGTATGTATGGCGGTTTGTGGAGACAAAACCTCCTCCTTGCGAGCCAAAATTTGTCGTAAGGACATGTTTAGCCCAATTTAAACGGCAATATTTTGCTAATAAATGACTCTGCTCTGACTAGTGGTTTCTGTCCCAATAGCTCGCTGGCAATATCATTAAGCGTTAAAGACACTGGGTGATTAGTCATCATTTTTACAAGAGGTATGCCCGCATTGATCGATTCATCAACTGCCATGGCATCGAATGGAATTTCGATATTGATTTCTTGATTGAGTAATTGTGCAATTTTTTCTTTAGATAATGCAGCATCCCTATCGAATTCATTCATGATGACTTTAATTTGAGCTGAAGCATAACTTAATTCTGAGAATATTCCCAACATGCTAATTAATGCTTTTAAGTAATTTAAAGTAGGCTGTGTCACGATATGCACTAGATCGCTGCGATCAATAGCGCGTGTGGATAACGTATCAAGCGAACTGCTTAAGTCCAAAATAATGAAATCGTATTCGGAGGCTGCCACCGTTAATAATGTATCAATCTGATGCGCTTGAATTTTTGCTGATTTCTCAATGCTATTTGCAGCTGGTAATAAATAATAATTCTCAGCAACTTGCATCGCACCAGAGGCAATCGTGACCGAATTTAAATAAGGTTGAGTCACAATGTCAGCTACATTACTAACACCAATGGCATCGGTCAGATAATAAGCGGCATCACCATACTGTGAGTGTAAATCAACAAACAAAATTCTTTGGCCATATTTTTCGGCAAGTTGGTATGCCAAATTTGTAGCAATAAAAGTAGCCCCTGCTCCACCCTTACAAGAAACAAAGGAAATAATTTTTCCCTTCAGTTTTGGTCGCTTTAGCAAAGATTTTTTTTGTCGAATGCGCTCGACGGCATCTAATAAATCCTGACTACTGCCATTCAGTGGTAAGCGAATAATATCTTGAACGCCACAACGGATTAGATCAATTAAATTCTCCTCTGTCCAACCGGAGGCTAAATAGATAACGGCCGGATAATTTTTTTCTTGACTTAAAAGAGCCAAATCATCCAAATCTTTTTTAGAAACCTCAATCGCATCAACAATCAAAATATCTGTTTTATCAGAGTCAATGCGATTTAGTCGCAACTCTCCATTCATACGATTGATGTAAATGTAGTGATCGATACCTGTATTTTTTGAAAATACTAATTCCAGATTTCTGATGGTTTCATTGTTGCTAGCAAGTACACAGATATTGAGTTCTTTTAGTTTTGTATTCATTGAAATCATCGCCCTGTAATGGATGGCAAATTCGACGTGGTTGCACTGCCAGTGGGACTAATAATTGGATTTGATCCACCACCGGACATCCCCAAAGCACCTGTTTGCTCAAAAGAGCGTTGGTAGTTATCAATCGATGATTTAGCCGCTGGGCCATCCATTCCTTGGAACTCGCGTTGTGTAACTTCAGGGGCGTTTTTATTGGCTATTTGTTCGGTAATTGCATTATTGACGCTACTTCCAAACCCAACTTCTGGATACCATTGGGATTGACAAGCTCCTAAAGAAAATACACACAAGATCCCGCCTAAATAGTGCCAACCTGAATCATTTCCCATCCTTTTTTTATTCATTAATTTCTCCTAATGGTGCTCCATCGCTTGTCGCTAAATCTTTTTCTGGAGCTGTCGTTTGAAGCTCCTTTTTGATAGTTGCTTCACTTGGTTTAGTGTTCGGTGACGCACTTTGATTTTTTACAGCTGGTTTTTGCCCCTCCAATTTTCCTTGGAGGAAAAATTCACTTTGTGAGGGCTGAATATATTGATCGGTTGGTAACTGCGGCTTTGTATTGAGTGCCTGCACAATTCTTGGAGTCACAATGATCAAAAGTTCAGAGCGGTCATTTTGAAATGAACTGCTACGAAATAAAGCGCCAATAATTGGTATATTGGCCAATCCAGGGAAAGCATTGGTTACTTCGACCACATTGTTCTTGATCAATCCACCGATTGCAAAACTTTGACCATCGTTTAGTTGAACTGTAGTTGACGCTTGACGTGTATTAATTGATGGCAAGATGGTAGTTGAACCATTAGCTGATACGGTAATACCGTTGGGATTTACCTCAGATACTTCTGGCGCAACTTTAAGATTAATCTTGCCACCCCGTAATACAGTAGGCGTAAATTTGACCCCGACTCCAAAAGGTTGTTGCTGTAACGTAATGACAGCACCGCCCCCGGTGCTACTACTTTGTGGGATCGGTAAAAATACAATTCCGCCAGCCAAGAATCGTCCCTCCTGACCACTAATAGCCATAATATTTGGCTCAGCCAAAATTTTGACCAGACCAGACTGCGAATTGGCCTGCAAGAATGCACTTACCGATCCAATTGTGCCCGCAAGATTTGAGGTTGCCGTAGCCGATGCCGCCCCAACGATACCAACTGGATTAAATGAAAAATTACTTCCATTAACCTGAACCCCTAATTTGTCAGCAATCGTTTTATCAACCTCAGCAACCTTAACTTCTATTAAGACCTGAGGTAAATCATCAGTTACCAACATATTGAGAACTTTTTTACCAGTAAATTCTTCAGAGACACGAATGACCTGTTGCACACCTAAGGCATCAGTAATGCGACCACTCAAAACTAGTGAATCACCTGCGGCTGAAATCCGAAAAGATTTTTCATTTGGAAATAAATCTGAGAGCAAATGCTGTAAGGATTGTGTATCGGTACCAACCGCTACATCGAGCACTTGAATTTTTGTACCATCTTGCCAAATAGAAATATTGGTTGACCCTGTCTTCTTACCAAGGATATAAATTTCTCGATTACTCAATAAACGAACATCAGCAATTGCAGGATCTCCTACCGATACCCGATTGGCAGCCTCTTTCAGCCGATAAACAGCTGATTTACCTAATGAAATTGGATAACTAACATTTATCTGAGGTGCTTTTTCTGCTGCAAAACTTTGTGTATTGAAGAAAAGAATACTGCCCAATATAAAAATCAAAAAACCAGATACAACCCCTTTTTTTACCGAACAATTCATTGGAGCCCCTTCGATTAGTTCATTGATTCGCGTGATATCCCACGGATGATTTCCACTGAATTACCCCTGATCACCTTCTTCTCAGAGTTCATTTCTCTGACTTGCCCTACCATTAGGTCGCGCTTACCAATTCCATTACTAGCGACATTTGTATGGTCGTTTTGATGTCGAAGCACCAAGGACAAGGAGCCGATCGAGCGAGCTAAATCCAAAGTCTCTGCATCTGTAGGACTAACTTCAATGGTGATTGCGTTAACCACTTTAGGTTTACTATCATCGGCTAAGCGATCTTGCGCCACCGCCAGTATCAAAAGTTTTTGCAAAATAATTTTGGATACTTCTTGATTATTTGGATCTTTAGTACTTAAGATCACATCCACAAAATTTCCCGGCATGGCAAAACCTGCTACACCCGCAGCTTCATTAACACTCATGGTGAAGGCTCGTTTACCTGGCGTAATCTGAACTGCCATACTCCCGGAAGAACTAACGGGAACGAGCATTCGTTCTAATATGATTTCCCCTTTGGCAATTTGCATCTTGGGAACGCGTTGAACCAGTTGTTCTGTATTTTTAACAGCACCAACAGGAATATTGTCTCTTGGCCAATTAGCCAAGACCAATTGTTGCGTACTTAATTTCATGCCGGGCTCTAACTGATCACCAGCAACAACAACTTGTGACATTACGATTGAATCCATTTTTTTTAACCAGATCGCTGCGGTAATAACCACAGCAAGGCTAATGACTCCGGAGACAAGAATCGCAATTAAAAATTTGTTTTTTCCAATCATCATCAGATGATCTCCCCACCGAATAAAGACCACGATGTACCGATAAAAATTGCTACGGCGTAAGGTAAGCCGTTATCCTCTTTCACTTTCGATTGCATATTTCGATATATCAAAAAATTGAATACGCGCATTGCTAAATACAAAACAGCCAAAACCCCACCAGCCAATGCAATGAATAAAGCGGTTGTAACAACGCGCTCAAGACCCAAAAATAGACCGGCTGCACCGAAGAGTTTTACGTCCCCAGCACCCATCCAACCCAATAAATATGGAAAGAGAAAAATACTAAAAGCGAGTACTCCACCTAAATATGCACTGGCAAGACTTACCCCATAGCCACCTAACCATGGGGCAGCCATACCAATGCCAGCCCCAATTCCTGTCCAGTAATTAGGTACTCGTCGGCTAAAAAGATCGAAAATAGCCGCAATCCCTAAAAGAGCGATCAAGATGTAAGCTGATATCAACACAATTACTCTTTACGCTTTACAATGCAGCCGCAATTGCATCAAATATTGCTTTGAGATCGGTTTTGATTGTTGTTAGAGCAGCAATAATTACAACCGCAGTTGCTGCAGCAATCAATCCATACTCTACCGCTGTGACAGCTTCTTCACTCTTACCCAGATTTGCGATCCTTTCTTTCATGGACCAATAAATTTTCTTCACTTTCTTTCCTTTCATTTAATAAATTACATGTACTGCAAGAGAAATTTAATGAAGGGTGAAATTTAGTATTTGACAATAGTCAATTTTTTGTTATGAAGTTGTGTGAGCAAACAAAAAATAATCAATCGCTTTTAAATTGATTTTTCTCAAACAAAATAGTCACTATATCTGCATAGTGATCATCGAGATTTCAAAAATTTTTGATATTAAATATGAATCATCCATTTAAAAAGCTATGGTGTGCTGAAAAAGCATCTGTTATGGTAATGACAGGGCTTTTACTGGCTATCCTGTTAGGGCTAATGGGTTTAGCAGTTGATAGCTCATATGCTTTTTATGCCAGAACCAAAATGCAAAGTGCCGCAGATTCAGCGGCTCTTGGGGCAGCAGCAAGCATAGCGAATGGCGGCTCTACCAATAATGCATTACTAGTTGCCACTTCGCTTGCGACAAGTAATGGTTTTACGACTGGAGTTTCCAATGCGGTAGTTACGCCCACTATCCCACCAGGTGTCAACCCAAACGGCTCATCGCCAAGTTACATTGATAACTCAAACTACGTCAGAGTGCGAATTACTCAAAATGTTCCCTTATTTTTTGCTCCAGTTATTGGGGTCGCTTCTACCTGGCCAGTTTCTGTCAATGCCGTTGCTGGCGTTAAAAGCTCTCCCGACTGTCTTCTTACGCGATCTGGCTTTAACATTAATGGCACCAATACAGCCACACTGAATGAGTGTTCTGCTGTAATCGGAGGCAATCTGAGTGCCACAAACCAGTCCAAAATTGCGATCAATGGCGTTGGTGATATTCAGGTATATAACAATGGCACAATTAATTGTCCATCGTGCACACCAAAACCAACATCTAAATCAGGTGCTTTACCGACAATACCAACTGTATCTATCCCATCGGGTCTCACTGTTGTTGCAGACCCAACCTGTGCAAATAAAAACTGCCAGCCTGGAATCTATAATAGTAGGCTCACCCTGACAAGAAATGCTACCTATACATTTGCATCTGGGTTTTATGTCTTTAATAAAGGTTTTTCAACCAATTCAGCAATAGTCAACAGCGCCCCAGGTGGTGTTACTTTTTATGTGGCTAGCAATCAGCCGATTAATTTATCGGGCAAATTGACTCTGACTGCACCATTAACAGCAAACTGCACTCCAGGCAGTGCAGTACTGGTATACCAAGAACCATCAACCATTACCTCAATGGCCTTAGCCGGATCAAATGATCAACTCAACTTTACAGGGATTGTTAGCCTTCCCTATATGGACATCACAATTAGTGGTAGTTCCAGTAACTTAGTATTAAATGGCAGCATTATTGCCAACTCTTTATCGCTTAATGGCAATATGAACCCAAGAGCATCAGCAAATAGCTGTAATAACCTGATGTCCAATAGTCGAGTAGTTTTATTTCAATAAATTTATTGATAAATGAAACGTTATTTTGGGCTAGTCTTTTTTAGTCCTAGTGGAGTGTATGCACAATTCTTTTCAAATTGGCCACAAACACACTTCCCAAGACAAATTGAACTTCTTGAAATTGGCATTTTTCTTCTTTTGATTCTTGTATTTATTGCTGGCGGATATCTCTATCGAAGAGATAGATCAGTAAATGAGCCCTACCGCCATCAAGAGAATAGTGACAATAAAGATGAACGAGTTGACCTATAAGTCAAGTCAAGCCAATCACTTTGCTTGCATCCGATAAATATATTCAAGTAAGGCTAAAACTCTTACCCGAACGTAAGCATCTGGGTCGTATTTAGAATCCATATAGTAATTTGCAGCCTCAACCCGATAGTCCATTCCCCAAATTGGCATATCACGCTCACCATGTGCTTTGATGCTATCGCCAGTAATACTTTGGTAGAGACGGTCCATTGGAAAAATACCGCCATTGTTTTTAGCTAAGGTAGTTAAGTTGGGTGGTGATTTTCTCAATAAATCACTGTAGGGGCCGTTACCCTTGCCATCTAAACCGTGGCAATTGGCACAATTAGCCATGTACTCCTTTTTACCTAAATCAAGTTTTGCCGATTGCGCTTTCACTGGTGTGGCAAGGACCATAAGACTTAAAGCGCCAATGCTAATGTGTTGATAGATTTTCATAGTGAACTCTCTTTACAAATTTTGGGCCAGAGAAAACATCCCGAATGGGATAAATACATCACTTTGTTTATAGTTTTTTTCTGGATTTAAATCTTGATACTTATCAAAATTTAATTTGAAAAGATTTTTATAAATGAGGCGTGGCTAGTGATATGCGGCTTGATTCATGAGAGGGCCATGGATCAGATCCTCTATCCGAACAATAGATATTCGCTTGCTATGCCTTCCTAGCGGGTGTAGTTCAATGGTAGAACGGCAGCCTACCGATAGGTTGCTAATGAGGTTCGATTCCTCACACCCTGCTGGTTTTATTCGCCAGGGGATCATATGAAAAATTACTCATTAGCGCAAACGTGTTTGATCGCGGGACTATCGCTTGCAAGTTTGCATTTTACGTGGGTTGTATTGATTCTTCTAGGCTGGGCTCAACCACTTATGGATTTTATTTTTAAGCTTCATATGCTGAATTCTCCCTTTCAAGTTCAAATCTTTAATTGGGGTCTTGCACTAAGCCTGATCGCAGTTACTTTTGTGATTGGGGCTTTCTATGGCTTTATTTTTTATCTCATCAAAAATAGTTTTTCTCAAGCAAGTAGTCAAATCAATACGGCTTTACGGTAATGAGTAGAGTACAAAAAAATTTACTTAACCCCAAAAAGATTCTAAAAATTATTTTTTATTTAGGGCTAATTTTCGTCTTAACATTTGCTTTTATATCGCTAAGTAATGCTCAGAAACCGCCTAAGGTCGATCTTGGTAAGCATGAATTTGAATCACGTTGCGCAAGTTGCCATGGGCGCAGTGGTAAAGGCGATGGCTGGTTAGCCGATTTTTTAATTGTGCGCCCCACCGACTTAACTGTTTTAGCCAGAAATAACGGCGGTGTATTACCGACAGATCGTCTCTATCAAAGTATTTGGGGTAATAGTGTGCCACTACATGGTCCCAGTGATATGCCAGCTTGGGGTCGAACCTATCGTCGCGAAGCTCCAGAGGTTTATTTTGGTGGGCCTTACTATCCAGATATTTATGCCCAAGGGCGCATCCTCGTACTAATCGAATACATTAGCCGACTTCAAGTTAAATAGTGTGCTAAGTTACTAAAGACCGCTGGGATAAGTTTCTGCAGCGTCATCAAGCTCATAAAGCCCTGTCTTCTCCAATGGTTTGACTGCACTGGTTCGATCAATATGAATCACTGCATCAAACTGGCGCAAGATATTGGCTTGAAAATAATGGCTCATCCGCTCAGATTGCGGCAAGTAAATAACACCGATCGCACGCTCCAATGAATAGCTTGGTAAGAGGCGGGTTAATTCTTCTTGCCCTCGAAAAAGAAGCAAAAATTGCTCAAGTCCCATCTCATGAAAAAGTGCTTCATAACTATCGGGTAAGGCAGGATTGACCCTCTTACGCTCAGCTACCCCTCCCCACTCAGAGGCTGCGGTAACAAAGCCATCATAAGTCGTAAATCCCAACAAATAGGTTTGTTCCGGGTATTGGTCACGCATTAACTGACCAACATTTAATTCTTCACGCTCCCCCATTTGGGTCGCTAGTGCATCACCAATATGGGAGTTATGAGCCCACACAATTATTTTGGCTGGTCGTTGTAACTGCTGACTCAAGTACTGATCAATTTCGCTAATGGTTTCGGCCATATGGGTATCACGTAAATTCCATGATGACAAACCGCCAGCATACATTTGCCGGTAATAATTCTCGGCATTCTGAACTAAGCGCACATTTTGATGAATTGAGAAAAACTCATCGGACTTTTTATTGCCTAAAGAATATAAATAATCCTTAAACTTCAAAATCTCTTTTAGTTGAGCAATTACCTCGTGCTCGCAACTGGGAGCCTCATACGAATACTTTGCTAAATAACCATAGAGTTGCGCATCACGATTGCAATGATCGAAGCATGAGAACCGCTTTTTTGCTTTCTCCCATAAATTGGGATCGCGTTTCATTAAATAGTCTTGAATCAGATCAATTGATTTAAAAAGGCTATAGAGATCAAAGCCATAAAACCGAACCTTGGTGTTTAGATCTCTGTAAGTAGTGTTGTAATTTTTTAACCATTCAACAAAATCAACAATCTCTTCATTTCGCCACATCCAAGTTGGAAAGCGATCAAATCCTAATAGCGCCGATTGGGCATCCCTGTAACTAGAAAGCTCATGAACATATTGATTAATTTCAAAAGAGTCTGGCCAATCACCCTCAATCACAACTGCATCAAAGTTTTTTGTCTCAATCAAAGCCTTGGTAATCTCAGCCCTTTCTCGATAAAACTCAGTGCTGCCATGGGTTGCTTCACCCAGTAATACAAATCGTTTATCACCGATATCGCGCAACAATTCCTGAAAATAGGATCGATCAGTTATCGGTATTGCGAGATTCCTCAACCGCTGAAAATTGGTCATGCTAGCTTCTAAACATGGCTGCTGACATGTTTCACCTTTTTCACATAGGTGCGGAACCAATCCAAAGCTTGATTAGCGACTAGAATTAATTTCCCAGGCTCCTCAAATAAATGGGATGCACCACGAATAATTTGCAACGAGCGGTTACAACTCATTTGACTAAATGCCTTTTTGTTATAGGTAATGACTGGCTCATCGTTTTGACCCACTAAAAATAAACACGGGGCACGAACCTTTTTTATATATTCTGATTTAGCCAAGTCTGGACGACCCCCTCGCGAGACAATGGCGAAGATTTCATCTCTAGCCTCTAACTTAGGATCTCCCGCAAGCTGGAGTGCAGCGGCTGCACCCGTACTGGCACCAAATAATCCAATTGGTAAGGAAGATGTTTGGTTATTCGTTCTTAACCAAATAAATGCATGCCAAAGCCGATTGGCTAATAAATCGATATCAAAACGTGATTCAACGAATTGATCCTCTTTAGGCTGCAAAAGATCTAACAGTAGAGTTGCAAAATTTGCTTTATTAAGCACATTAGCGACAAATCGGTTACGGCTACTAAAGCGGCTACTACCACTGCCATGGGCAAACAAAATAATCCCCAACGCACCCTCAGGAAGTACAAGACTTCCCTCAATATTAAAGTCGCCGCAAGGTATCTGAACCTCTTTTAATGTCCATGACTCACTCACGCCTTAACTCCATACTGATCATTTGATTTCAGAAGTTTCTTTGCCTGATGCAATAGCTCAATAACTTCACCATCAGTCGTTTGCCGAAAATCGGAATACCACATACTCACGGAGTAGAAAAACTCCGGTACGAGCAAAACAACCACCTCGTCAGCTAAATTCTTTAACTGATAGACCGCCTCTTCAGAGGCAACAGGGACTGCAACAATAATTTTTTTGGGATGTAGTTTTCGAATACTAGAGGTAGCAAGAGCCATGGTTGATCCTGTAGCCATGCCGTCATCAACCAAAATAATTGTCTTATTCTCCAGACTTAAAAAAGTCTGGGTCCCCCTTAAGAGTTTTGAGCGATTCTCAAGTAATTCCTTTTTAGCCTGAATTAGATCGTCAAGCTCCTTATCTGTGATATCCAAACGATTGACTAGCTCTTTTGAAATAGTTAAATCGCCACTACTGGTGATAGCTCCAATAGCAAGCTCCTCTTGCAAGGGACTGGTAATCTTGCTGACCAGGTAAATATCCAAAGGTTTCTGAAGGTGTCTGGCGATCACAAAAGCAACAGGCACCCCACCTCTTGGTAACCCCAAAACAATTAGGTTACTTTCATCTCGATAATGCGAGAGCTTCTGAGCCAGCATCTCGCCAGCTTGATGACGATCTTCAAAACGACTCAGATGACTCATAGTTGGATTTTCTTCTGTATTGAAGAGAATCCTAATAAAGCCAACTAATTAATTCTTGCGAAAAGTCAAATTCCAGATTTGTTATTAAATTAACGATAAATTTTTTAAAGCATCTTTAAACCTATGCAAATTTTTAAGCTCATGAAATTGATTGATTCTTGATCACTCATAAGAAGCAACGATCTACAAGTCATAGTCTGACTGAAGTTATTTGAATATTTATATTGATTGTTTTTTATACGATAAATTTAGAATTCATAATCCTTGACTTAAGTCAATTTTTTTTAATGATGGCACTTTAGTATCTACTCACTTTTACTAAAAGTAGAAATTAAGGTTGCTCTAAATGCCCAGATTTGCACTTAAATATTTGCTTTTCAGACTGAAAAGCGAGAAATTGAAGAAAAAGTTCAAACTACGCTCGAGGGCTTGCCAAGTTCTGAGTGCTGCAACACTTGCCCATCTTGAAGATAAGCCTTTTCGCGTCTTAGATTTAATGAAACGTGAGGATATCGCCTCACCAGCTACGATTCATGCGCTACTAAAAGAATTGCGCGAAAAAGGTCTTCTTGTAGTTGAGGAGAACTCTACCGATGGACGAATCAAACATCTCATTCCAACAGCCCAAGCGATGAAGCTATTTAGTGATATCGGAAAAGAGATGAACGGCAACTCAAACTGATTCTGATCAAATTAATAAATAAAAAGCTACTCATGTAGCTTGAATAAAATGGCGGAGAGGGTGGGATTCGAACCCACGGTAGGCTTGCACCTACGCCTGATTTCGAGTCAGGTACATTCGACCACTCTGCCACCTCTCCGATACTCGATTGAGGATTGATTATAGCGAGCGAATCACCTCTAAGCCGCCCATATAGGGTTGCAAGACTTTCGGAATCCGAATACTGCCATCCGCTTGTTGATAGTTCTCAAGCACTGCTACTCCGGTTCTACCTACTGCTAAGCCAGAACCGTTGAGAGTATGTAACAGCTCGGGTTTATTTTGCCCCACCTTGTAACGCGCTTGCATGCGACGGGCTTGAAAGTCACCCATATTGGAGCAGGAACTAATTTCACGATACGCATTTTGCGACGGAATCCACACTTCCAAATCATAGGTTTTGGTTGAACCAAAACCCATATCACCCGTGCAGAGCAACATACGTCGATACGGTAACTCCAAAAGCTCTAGAATTTTCTCGGCGTGCGCCGTTAACTCTTCCAAAGCTTTCATGGAGTTCTCGGGCTGACTAATGTGTACTAATTCAACCTTATCAAATTGGTGTTGCCGAATCATGCCGCGTACATCACGTCCATAACTTCCGGCTTCCGAGCGAAAGCACGGGGTGTGTGCCACGTAACGCAGCGGCAATTGCTCGGCATTGATAATCTCATCGCGCACGAGATTGGTAACCGGAACCTCTGCCGTAGGAATTAAGTAAAAGTTTTCAATCCGCTCCCCGCCATCATCGGGATGCTCGCCACCCATCTTGCGGGGAACTTTGAATAAATCCGCTTCAAACTTGGGAAGCTGGCCTGTGCCTTGCATCGCATTCGCACTCACAATGTAAGGGGCATAAACCTCTTGATAGCCATGTTGCTCCGTATGAATATCGAGCATGAACTGCGCTAAGGCACGATGTAATTTGGCAGCATTACCTTTAAGAACCACAAATCGCGCACCACTAATTTTGCTCGCTGAGCCAAAATCCAAACCAATCGGTGCACCTAGGTCAACATGATCCTTCGGTGTGAATTCAAATTGCGTAGCCTTACCCCAAGACTTGATTTGCTTATTCTCATCCGCATTTTTACCCAGAGGCACGCTGACATCGGGAAGATTGGGAATATTTAAGAGAAAGTTTTTGATCTCTTCTTGCAAGACTGTTAGGCGAGCACTATTTTTTTCAAGTTCTTGATTGACAGCGGATGATTCCGATAACTCGGCATCGGCATTCTCGCCTTTGCCTTTTTTCATGCCAATCGCTTTGGCTAACTGATTGCGCTTGCCCTGTAATTCTTCGGTACGGCTTTGCAGTTGCTTACGCTCGTTCTCGAGTTGCGTAAATAAACCCGTATCGAGCTCAAAGCCGCGGCTCGCCAAACGGACTTTAACGCTCTCAAGATCTTTTCGTAATAGTTGGGGGTCAAGCATGGTATTCCTTTAACGAATCATTAGTTTAGTCGCAAGACCTCAGCACCTTGGGGCGGCTTGAATTGAAAACGGCTTGCATCAATACTGGGATTGATCTGCATCTGATTAAAAATCACCAATACCATGCTGCCAAATCCATCGGTAAGTTCAAGCGCTTTGGGTACGCCCGAGCTCATTCCCACCGCAATTTGGGTATAGGGCAAATCCCCCTGCCCAGGCTTAGTTTTGGGTTTTAAGTTCACCCATTGCAAATTGGTCTTGGTGCCCGCCTCTTCCAAATCAAATTGCTGGTCTAGAGCAACATCACCAAAGAGAATAGCCGCCGGTGATGCGGCAAGAGCCTGACCCGCTGACCGAATCGTTAACTGATTGAGATCCTTATCCCACATCAATAGTTGCCTACCATCAGCAATCAGTTTTTGCTCATACGGTTTTTGGGTATCCCAAACAAAACGCCCTGGCCGCTGAAAAATAAATTGGCCGGAGGTCTGCCGAATTCGTTTTAATTGATCTTGAGGTTCATTGGGTTTGGGAGTGCGCAGTTGTTGCTGTACAAACTCACCTTGAGCTGAACGAACAGTTTTCACAAACTGTTTGAGCTGCTCGATTCCGGTGTTCTTAGAGTCTTGCGCGTAAGCATTGCAAACCGCGCCCATAGACAGCAGGAAGAAAAAAGATAGACCAGAAATAAAAGACTTCATGAAACGAATTAAGTGATCCAGAAATTATTCGCTGGGACGAACCAAAATCTCGCGATTACCGTTACCGCCCATCTTCGATACCAAACCTGCTTTTTCCATATCCTCGAGTAAACGCGCTGCGCGGTTGTAACCAATTCGGAGATGCCGTTGTACCAGTGAGATCGAGGCACGTTTGTTTTCTAAAACGATGGCAACGGCCTGATCGTAGAGTGGATCGGCTTCACCCCCAGAATTACCGCCACCATTGAGCGCATCCATAGTGGACTCATCGGCACCTTCTAGGACACCTTCGATGTAATTGGCTTCGCCCTTGTCTTTGAGCCACGACACGACGCGGTGTACCTCATCGTCGGAAACAAAAGCGCCATGTACTCGAACCGGTAATCCTGTTCCGGGTGGCATGTACAACATATCACCCATACCCAAGAGTGTTTCTGCGCCTTGTTGATCCAGGATCGTGCGGCTATCAACCTTACTACTAACTTGATAGGAAAGGCGCGTCGGGATATTGGCTTTAATCAAACCCGTAATGACATCAACGCTTGGACGTTGGGTTGCTAACACCAAATGAATTCCAGCAGCACGAGCCTTTTGCGCAATGCGCGCAATTAACTCTTCGATCTTCTTACCAGAGACCATCATCAGATCAGCAAGCTCATCGATGATCACTACGATCACTGGTGCTTTATAAAGTGGCTCAGGATCTTCGGGGGTCAAACTAAATGGATTGGTGAGCTTCTCACCCTTCGCTTCCGCCTCCATAATCTTTTTATTAAAGCTAGAGAGATTACGCACACCAAACTTACTCATTAGTTTGTAGCGACGCTCCATCTCATTAACAGCCCAATTGAGCGCGTTATACGCTTGCTTCATATCAGTAACAACGGGGCACAACAGATGCGGCACTTTCTCGTACACCGACATCTCGAGCATCTTGGGATCAATCATGATGAGGCGCACTTCATCAGGCTTTGCCTTAAAGAGAATCGACAAAATCATCGCGTTGATACCCACCGACTTACCTGCGCCGGTCGTACCAGCCACTAAGCAGTGCGGCATCTTAGCCAAATCAGCCACCATCGGGCTACCTGCAATATCTTTACCGAGTGCAAGCGTGAGTAAGGAGTGGTTATCGTTGTAGACCTGTGAACTCAAAATCTCCGACAAATACACCGACTGACGGCTTGGGTTAGGCAACTCCAGTGCCATACAGGTTTTACCGGGAATGGTTTCTACCACGCGCAGGCTTACCACTCCTAAAGAGCGTGAGAGATCCCGCGAGAGATTAACAATTTGGCTACCCTTTACACCCACCGCAGGCTCAATCTCGTAGCGTGTCACAACCGGTCCTGGGTAGGCTGCAATCACTTTAACCTGCACACCAAAGTCCTCGAGCTTGCGCTCAATCAAGCGTGATGTGAACTCCAAGGTCTCCGCTGAAATTGTTTCCTTGGCTTCAGGTACTGGGTCTAATAATGAGAGTGGCGGTAACTCCGAATCTGGAATCTCTACAAAGAGTGGTTGCTGTTTCTCGCGCTCGACACGCTCGCTTTTCACAATCTTTAATGGCTGGTTAAAGATTTGTACTTTAGGTGCAACCTCTTCACGAATGCGCACCTCTTCAACATGCTCTTCGCGCTCAACCGCTGCTTGTACGCCAATCTTTTGATCCTCTTGCTCTTCACGCTTCTCACGCAAGCGTCGAACTCCAAGCTCGATATAGCGTCCGATTTGTTCCGATAAGGTGAGCCATGAAAAGTGCAAGAACAATGAGAGTCCCACTGCTAAACCAAACAGCAAAATCAGCGTGGCGCCAGTAAAGCCAAACGCCATTTGCAAAGGATCCCCGATCACTTCACCCAAAATTCCGCCGGGTGGGCGTGGCAACTCCCATTCCAAGGAATGCAACCGAATCGACTCGAGCCCCATACTGCAAGTGAGCGTTAATCCAAAACCTAACCAACGCGACCAAAAGGATTCAGGTTTGACGTTTGGGTCTGGCGGTAATGGCACGCTCCACAGCTCACGCCAACCCCGATAGACCCGTCTTGCAAATAGAACTACCCACCAGAATGCCGAGACCCCAAAGATGTAAAACATGATGTCTGAAGTCCACGCCCCGATTCGGCCACCAATATTTTTAGGGGCTTCAAAACTCGCATGCGACCACGCGGGATCGGATTTGGTGTATGTGATGAGGACGGCAAATAACCCGAGACAGATGGCAAGCATCAACATCCAACGCACTTCTGCCATCAATCGAGACATCTTTCCGGTACCGCCCTGGGGAGGCAATGGGGTCTTAATTTGTGGAAGCGAGCTACGAGCCATGTTCTAGTGATTGTAAACAAGCCTTGGGCTTTGAACCCTATAATTTATGCATGAATACCACGATTAAACACTCCAAAGTTCTGATTTTGGGCTCCGGTCCAGCCGGCTATACCGCCGCTGTTTATGCCGCGCGCGCCAACCTAAAACCCACTCTGATTACTGGTCTAGCTCAAGGCGGTCAACTTATGACCACCACTGATGTCGAGAACTGGCCGGCGGATCCGAATGGGGTTCAGGGACCAGAACTGATGGATCGCTTTTTAAAACACGCCGAGCACTTTAATACCGAGATCATCTTTGATCATATTCATACGGCAGCCCTAAAAGAAAAACCGATTCGTCTGGTTGGCGACTCAGGAACCTATACCTGCGATGCGCTCATTATTGCCACAGGCGCATCCGCTCAGTACTTGGGATTACCGAGCGAAGAAGCATTTATGGGTCGTGGTGTATCGGGTTGCGCTACCTGCGATGGTTTCTTTTATAAAGGACAAGATGTCTGTGTTGTCGGTGGTGGCAACACCGCAGTCGAAGAGGCGCTTTACTTAACCGGGATAGCCAAGAAAGTAACGGTGATTCATCGGCGCGATAAATTTCGGGCAGAACCCATTTTGAATGATCGTTTGATGGCTAAAGTTGCTGAAGGCAAAGTTGAACTCAAGCTTAATGCCACCTTAGATGAAGTTCTTGGTGATGAAAAAGGCGTAACGGGGGTTCGTATTAACAAGCAAGATGGCAGCAAAGAGGATATTGCCGTATCAGGCGCGTTTATTGCAATTGGTCACAAGCCCAACACGGAGCTTTTTGCTGGTCAGCTTGACATGAATAATGGCTATATCAAAACGCACTCTGGTTTAGAAGGTAACGCAACCGCAACTAATATCCCTGGTGTATTTGCAGCAGGGGATGTACAAGATCACATCTATCGCCAAGCGATTACAAGCGCAGGAACAGGTTGCATGGCGGCGCTTGATGCGCAGCGCTATCTCGAAGGCTTGGAATAAAGTCTAAATAAAAACGCCCAGCAGTGCTGGGCGTTTATCGATCTCAATATCGATTACCGCACAACCGGTAACAGAGGCACGATCAAGAGTGCCACGATGTTAATGATCTTAATCAGTGGGTTGACTGCGGGGCCTGCCGTATCTTTGTAGGGATCACCGACGGTGTCACCGGTAACAGCGGCTTTATGAGCCTCCGAACCTTTGCCACCAAAGTTACCCTCTTCGATGTATTTCTTCGCGTTATCCCACGCACCACCACCAGTACACATCGAGATTGCCACGAAGAGGCCAGTAATGATGGTACCCATCAAGAGACCACCTAGTGCTGCTGGCCCTAAGAAAAGACCTACTAAGATTGGCACAACCACTGGTAAGAGCGATGGAACGATCATTTCTTTAATCGCAGCCGAGGTAAGCATATCGACAGCTTTGCCATACTCAGGCTTTGCAGTTCCTTCCATGATTCCACCAATTTCTCGGAATTGGCGACGCACTTCTTCGACCACAGCACCAGCACAACGTCCTACCGCCTCCATCGCCATAGCGCCAAAGAGATAAGGAATTAAACCGCCGATAAAGAGGCCGATGATCACCATGTGATTGGATAGATCAAAGGTCACTTGCTGACCAATTTCTTCCAAGGCGTGGGTGTAATCGGCAAACAGTACCAATGAAGCTAGACCTGCTGAACCAATGGCATAACCTTTGGTCACTGCTTTGGTGGTGTTACCTACCGCATCCAACGGATCGGTAATATCGCGTACCGAATCGGGTAAGCCAGCCATCTCCGCAATACCACCAGCGTTATCGGTAATTGGGCCATAGGCATCGAGTGCAACCACAATGCCTGCCAATGACAACATGGAAGTTGCAGCAATCGCAATACCATACAAACCTGCTAAGTAATACGCAGCAAAGATTGCGATACACACAAAGATCACTGGATATGCAGTGGAACGCATCGACACACCTAAACCAGCAATGATGTTCGTACCGTGACCTTTAGTAGAAGCTTCAGCAATATGCTTCACAGGTTTGTAATCGGTACCGGTATAAAACTCGGTGATCCACACTAAACCAGCTGTGAGTAACAAACCAACGATCGAGGAAGCAAACAAACGCCATTGACTTCCAGGAATACCCAAAGCCTCATCTGGAATGATCCAATTGGTAACAAAGTAGAAACCAACTAATGAGATCACACCGGAAATAATCAATCCCTTATACAAAGCAGGCATGACGTTTTTCATACCCGGAGTTGCTTTAACAAAGGAGCAACCAATAATAGAAGCAATAATTGAGATACCACCTAAGACAAGTGGGTAAACCACTGCTGCAACCGGTGCGTTCATCACCATTAGTGCACCAAGCACCATCGTTGCGATCAAGGTCACCGCATAGGTTTCAAAGAGGTCGGCTGCCATACCGGCGCAGTCGCCGACGTTATCACCAACGTTATCAGCAATCACCGCAGGGTTGCGTGGATCATCCTCTGGGATACCTGCCTCAACCTTACCAACCAAATCGGCCCCAACGTCTGCGCCCTTCGTGAAAATACCGCCACCTAAACGCGCAAAGATGGAGATCAACGAGGAACCAAATGCAAGACCGATGAGTGGGTGTAAAACATCCGACAAATCTTGCCCGTTATCCATTGAAACCAAGAGCATGAAAAAGAGACCTACTCCTAAAAGTCCAAGGCCTACCACTAACATGCCGGTAATAGCACCACCTTTGAATGCAACATTAAGTGCTTGGTTCATACCAAGCGTTGCTGCTTGAGCAGTTCTTACGTTGGCACGAACCGATACGTTCATACCAATAAAACCGCAGGCTCCGGATAAGACCGCGCCGATGACAAAACCAATCGCGGTAGCAATATCCAAAAAGACGGCAATCAAAATGGTCAGAACTACGCCCACAATCGCAATCGTTTTATATTGCCGCGATAAATAAGCAGCGGCTCCTTGTTGAATGGCTTCGGCAATCTCCACCATCCTCGCGTTGCCCGTATCCTGCTTCAGAATCCAAGTACGCATCACAAAACCGTAAACAACGGCAATCACGCCGCAGACTAAGGCAAAGTACAGGCCAAATGTCACATCACTCATGCTAAATCACTCCCAATTTAGTGCGGATCTATTTCATTTTTGTTCATCAATGAGCCATTCGCCCCAGGGCTTAAAATGGCAATCATTGAAGCAACCAAAAGTATCCAACAGAATTAGGTCATTCCCACTTTGCTAAGATCAGGGTATCTACTAAGCAAATCGATTATTTCTTCACTATGGAGCATGTATGAGTCTTGATAACGTCAACCCAGGCAAACGGGTCCCAGAAAATTTCAATGTGATCATTGAAATACCCATGAATGCTGACCCGATCAAATACGAGGTTGATAAGGAAACCGGGGCTATTTTTGTGGATCGTTTTATGGGTACTGCCATGCACTACCCCTGTAACTATGGCTATATTCCTAAAACCATTGCTGGGGACGGCGATCCAGTCGATGTGTTGGTCATTACGCCCTTCCCTCTGATCCCTGGGGTGGTGGTAAGCTGCCGCGCTTTGGGTGTTTTACAAATGGTGGATGAGGCTGGTGATGACGCCAAACTGTTAGCAGTTCCCGAAGACCGCATCCTATCGATCTACAGCCATTGGGAAAGTTCTGAAGATATTAATCAAATGCGTCTTAATCAAATTCAGCACTTTTTTGAACATTACAAAGACCTTGAAAAAGGTAAATGGGTAAAGGTCAAAGGCTGGGGCTCTATCGCTGACGCTCACAAAGAAATCCTCGATGGTATGGATCGTTACCGCAAGGAAAAAGCTTAACCATGAATCGTGGGTGGACAAGCGATGAGCGCACGCTCTGATTCACCTATGCAAATTGCACTGGCTCAACTCAATCCTCTCTTAGGAGATTGCGCTGGTAATGCGGAGCGGATCTACGCCGCCGCGCTCGAAGCTCATCAACAGGGGGCGAGCTTAATGCTGACCCCCGAGCTCTCTTTAACCGGCTACCCTCCTGAAGATCTTTTACTGCGCCCCAGTTTTATTGGTGAAGCCGCAACGGTTTTAAATTCCCTCGCAGCTCGATTAAAAAGTATTAGAGATCTCACTGTAATCGTTGGTCATCCGTATCAATCGACTACTGGACTTCACAATGCAGCATCGGTAATTGAAGATGGCAAGATCATTGCGACCTACTGCAAGCAAATGTTGCCGAACAATGAAGTATTCGATGAAAAACGCTATTTTGTTGCTGGAGACAAGCCCTGCGTATTTAAGCATCACGGTCTAAACATTGGACTCTTACTTTGTGAAGATATTTGGCATGCACAGCCGGCATTACAAACCAAAGCAGCTGGTGCACAGATCTTGCTGGTGCTAAATGCCTCACCCTACCACTTACAAAAAGAGAATGTGCGTTACGAGGTGCTTAGAAAACAAAGCCAAACTAATCACTTACCCATCGTGTATCTCAATATGGTTGGTGGTCAAGATGAACTGGTTTTCGATGGTGGTTCGTGTGCGGTCAACTCCACGGGTGATCTGGTATTTTCGATGCCGCAGTTTGAGGAGCAACTTGGTGTACTTACGCTCTCGAATGGCGAGCCGCAACGTGGACCAATCGCTTCCCCACTACCACTCGAAGCTCAAGTCTATTCAGCGCTTGTGTTAGGTACGCGTGATTATGTGCGGAAGAATCGTTTTCCAGGAGCGATCATTGGCTTATCAGGTGGGGTTGACTCCGCATTGGTGCTAGCAATTGCTGTGGATGCACTTGGCGCAAACAATGTTCGTGCCGTGATGATGCCCTCACCCTATACCGCTGATATCTCTTGGATCGATGCGCGCGAGTTAGCAAAAAACTTGGGAGTGCAATACGATGAGATTCCGATTAGTGAGCCCATGGTTGCTTTTGAAGGGATCTTAAAAAATCAATTTACCAACTTACCTGCTGACACAACTGAAGAAAATATTCAGGCGCGGGTGCGCGGCACGATATTGATGGCGCTCTCGAATAAAACGGGTCGCCTCGTTTTGACAACTGGCAATAAGAGTGAAATGGCAGTTGGTTATTGCACGCTCTATGGCGATATGGCGGGTGGCTTTGCAGTCATTAAAGATATCGCCAAAACTCTGGTCTATCAGCTTTGCCATTACCGAAACTCCATCGCGCCAGTAATCCCCTCGCGCATTTTGACCCGTGCACCATCGGCTGAGTTACGACCCAATCAAACCGATCAAGATAGCTTGCCTCCCTATGAGATTTTGGATGCCATATTGGCTCGCTACATGGAACAGAACCAATCTGCTGCAGAAATTATTGCGGCCGGCTTTGATTCTGCGGCAGTGCAAAAAATAACCCGTTTAATCCAAATCAATGAATACAAACGGCGACAAGCGCCCCCCGGTGTACGAATTACCGCAAGGGCTTTTGGGCGCGATTGGCGCTATCCAATTACTTCAGGCGCAAAACTCTAGACCTAAAATCACTAGGGAAATAAGCCATTCATCATCCTTGGGTATGATTGGCACAAAGGAGACTTTATGAAACTAATTACGTCCATCATTAAACCGTTTAAGCTCGATGAGGTTCGTGAGGCACTTGCCGAGATTGGCGTTACTGGTCTAACTGTGACTGAAGTTAAAGGCTTTGGTCGGCAAAAAGGACATACTGAACTTTACCGAGGCGCAGAATACGTGGTTGATTTTTTGCCTAAGGTAAAAGTTGAAGTTGTAGTCTCAGACAATCTCGTCGATACGGTCACCGAAGCGATTGTTAAAGCCGCTCGCACCGGAAAAATTGGTGATGGCAAAATTTTTGTAAGTTCTGTTGAACAAGCAATCCGAATTCGGACCGGTGAAGTTGACGACGCTGCCGTCTAAAAAGCAATTTCTTCGAGGGTAATGTTTTTCACATTTGGGTTATCCACCCTCACCTTATATCCTTGAAAAAAGATATCGGTCTGACCTAAACCTGAGGTCATCAATACAAAGGGGGCTTTGCCGTAAAAGGAATAAGAGCCGCCTTGATCCAAGGCCTTTTTTTCTAACTTACCAGTCGCATCTTTTACGCAAATCGTTTGCGCATTACGAGTCTGTACGTAAACCATATTGCCGGGCTTAGTTGCCGCAGGCGATCTGTAGGTCACTGCATTTGCATCACCAGTAGGACAACCACTCTCTACATTCGCTGCGACCGTTGGTGCAGTTGAGGCTACAACACTAGGGGTAGGTGATGGACTTACAGCGCCTGGGCTATTAGGCACCGGTGCTGCACTTGGGCTTTGATCTTCTTTTTTAGCTTCTGCAGAGTTATTGATAATTTCAGATGGAAGTTTTGCGATTTCAGATGATTTAATCGCTTGCGATGAGGGCTTGAGATTAATCACAACCAGAATGACCGCTGCCAAAACAGCGACTCCTAAATGGTATTTGGTATAAGACTTTTTGGGTACCGATTTTTTTGGCTCTTCAAACCGCTCGAGCTGTTCAACTTTTGCCTGCATGTTAGGTTCAGTTTTTGACTCTGTTTTTAAGTCTGCTTTTGACTCAGCTTTTTTCTTTTTGGGGTTGGAGATTTTTTCTGGTTCTGGATTTGGGGGTTCAGTAACGGTGCTCACCGCAGTAACTACCTCAGACTTATCTGCTGGTGGAGTTTGACTCGCTTGAGAATTTTCTGCATCTTGAATGGATTGCATGAGATCAGCACCAAAATCAAATACCTCTTCATGAGGAACATTCAACTCATCCGCAACTCTTCGGGCAGCATTTGCTTTGATGGCTAGGGAATAAAAATGGCTTTTCTCACCATTTTCTAATTGCTCAATTTGTTTGGAGGAAAAACAGACTTTAGTAGCCAAATCAGCAACAGTGAGTCCCTTGGCTTCTCGAGCCTTTCGAAGAACGTCTCCGCGTACATCTGGAATTCGTTTATTAATGACCAAATGTGTCTCACTAAATCTATTTAGTTTTTATAATTATTTCAAACGATTCAATACCTTACCGTCGAAATGACTGATACCTCGGCAAATATTACATAAATACCAGTTCTAAAGCTATTTACTTAAGGGCTAACACCTACTTCGCCAAATTGGACTCTAAATAAAACTTCACGAGCTCCTGCAAAGAATTGGCCTGCATTTTTTCCATAACCCGAGCTTTGTGAACCTTAATCGTCGCATCGGTGGTACCAAGCCGCTCGGCAATTTCTTTATTCATGAGTCCCTCGACCAACAAACCACAAACCTCCCGCTCCCGTGGGGTCAAGGAGTTGTAATTTCGCTTGATCTCACTATCTTTTAAGTGGCGCTTCAATTGCTTTTGATCATATTCAATGGCTTGATCAATCGCCTGTAAAAGTTCTTCAATGTTGAAAGGCTTAAACAAAAAGTCCAGCGCGCCCTTCTTTAAACCTTTGACAATTTGTTGGGGATGACTTTGGCCACTTAAAAATACGATAGGCGTTTTACGACCCAACTTCTCCAAACGCTCCATCAAGTCCAGACCGCTCACATCAGGCATTTGCATGTCTAAAACAATAACTGCAGGGGAAACTGGTAAAGAATTTTGCAAAAAGGATGTAGCGCTCTCAAAATCCTGAATTGCATACCCCACATCGCGCAACATTCTGGCAAGCGAATCCCGCATGGAATTGTCGTCGTCAATCAAATAAACCGTACCACTTGCCCTTGCCATAGCTGTATCATTGCCTTTAATTTGCTTACAGATCAACAATGTAAATGCCTATAATTGCTTTGGCTATTAGCTACAGAGCTAATTAGCTCATGAGTACCTAAAATACTCCCATTGCTCTACTAAATCACCAAAATTAACTATGAATACTTATTTATGCATTGTCTGTGGCTTTATCTACGACGAGGCTGCAGGTCATCCCGAAGATGGAATTCCCCCGGGTACGAAATGGGATGATGTTCCGGCAGATTGGGCATGCCCAGATTGTGGGGCCGGTAAAGATAGTTTTGAAATGATGGCCATTTAAGTTACGAACGGAGATTAAACCGATGTCTGATAAAAAAGATTCCCCAAAACGCATGAATGAGCGCTCCCGCATGGTGACCGAGGGGATTGCCCGTGCGCCCAATCGTTCGATGTACTACGCCATGGGATACAAAGAAGAAGACTTTTCTAAGCCGATGGTTGGTGTTGCCAATGGTCACTCGACCATTACGCCTTGCAATAGCGGCTTACAAAAATTAGCCGATGCCGCGATTAATGCGCTGGAAAAAGCAGGAGCAAAAGCCCAAGTATTTGGTACACCCACAGTATCGGACGGAATTGGTATGGGCACCGAGGGAATGAAGTACTCACTCGTTTCACGCGAAGTGATTGCGGACAGTATTGAGGTTTGTGTGAACGGTCTTTGGCAAGATGGCGTTGTTGTGATTGGTGGTTGCGATAAAAATATGCCTGGCGGCATGATCGCTTTAGCACGTACCAATGTTCCAGGAATTTATGTCTACGGCGGCACTATTAAAGCCGGTCACTACAAAGGCAAAGAGCTCAATATTGTTTCTGCTTTTGAAGCCGTTGGTGAATTTACATCTGGTCGTTTAAGCGAAGAGGATCTCAAGGGTGTTGAGCAAAACGCCTGCCCCAGTAGCGGATCGTGTGGTGGTATGTATACCGCTAATACCATGAGCTCCTCGTTTGAAGCCTTGGGAATGAGCTTGCCCTACTCTTCCACCATGGCCAACGTCGATCAAGAAAAGGTCGATAGCGCTGCTGAATCCGCTCGGGTGTTGGTCGAGGCGATCAAGAAAAATATTCGTCCACGCGACATCATTACCAAGAAGTCGATTGAGAACGCAGTGAGCGTCATCATGGCAGTTGGTGGCTCTACCAATGCAGTTTTGCACTTTCTAGCGATTGCGAGTGCGGCTGAGATCGAATGGACGATTGATGATTTTGAGCGGATTCGCAAACGCGTTCCCGTAATCGCCGACATGAAACCCTCTGGCACTTACTTGGCGCCCGATCTTCATCAGGCAGGCGGAATTCCTCAGGTCATGAAAATCTTACTCGACGGTGGTCTCTTGCATGGTGATTGCATGACCATTACCGGTAAAACAATTGCTGAATTGCTAAAAGACATCCCCTCAAAACCAAGGGCCGATCAGAAGGTGATTCGTACTCTCGACAACCCCATTTATCCGCATGGCCACCTTGCCATTCTGAAAGGCAATATCTCTCCGGAAGGTTGTGTTGCAAAGATTACTGGATTAAAAAATCCCTCGATTACCGGCCCAGCTCGAGTCTTTGATTCTGAGGACGACGCAATGGCTGCGATCATGGCTCAAAAGATTAAGCATGGCGATGTGGTTGTGATTCGTTACGAAGGTCCCAAAGGGGGTCCTGGTATGCGCGAGATGTTAGCGCCTACTTCCGCTCTGGTTGGTCAAGGGCTTGGTGAAACAGTAGGCCTCATTACCGATGGGCGCTTCTCAGGTGGAACCTGGGGTATGGTGGTTGGGCACGTTGCTCCAGAAGCCTTTGTGGGGGGAGTCATTGCCCTAATTCAGGAGGGTGACTCCGTCACCATTGATGCCCATAAGCTTCTGATCCAGCTCAATGTTCCCGAAGAGGAAATTGCTAAACGGCGCGCTGCTTGGAAACAACCTAAGTCTCGCTATACCCGGGGTTTACTTGCAAAATATGCCCGCCTAGCAAGCTCGGCAAGCAAAGGTGCGGTTACCGACCGAAATCTAGATTAGTGATATAAATCAAAGGGTTAGCTCTACGGCTAACCCTTGAGTTCTTATCGCTTGGGGGATAAAATGACCAGTTCCCCAGTCACTAAACGCTGTTATGCAATTAATCTGGATTTCCGGTTCAACCGATCGCGTTCGCAAGATCAACATCACTGCCAAAGGCATTGCGAAGATTGCTGGCATTGTTTGCGGCGTCATGGTGTTGCTCGGTATCGGAATCCATTTTCTGGGTCTACGCATTGCGGTGGAGGTCAGACCCGATCTAGCTCGAGCAATGGGTGGTGTGGTGACCGAAGCGCAGATGGTTGCAATTGAAGACGGTTATCGGCAACGTCTTGAAGCTTTGCAATCCCAGTTAACTTCAGTTAGCGAAAAACTCAATGAGCTTAAGTCGCTCAAAGATCGTTTTGCTGATATCGCAACGCCAGCACCTCTGAAGTCAAGATTGCAAGAGAGATCAGATGGTAAAGGTGGTCCCCTTAAACCAATTCATTTCAAGTTTGATAAACCATCTTCCTTAATTGATGAGCTTGACCATACTCTAAATACCGCCCAACTCCTTAATGATGGAATTCAGAAATTAGGGGTAACTTGGCAAACACAATATGCGTGGCTCAACAATCTGCCCATCGGCACGCCAATTGAAGATCGTCTCGGTCTGACAAGCAACTATGGTCCGCGCATTGATCCATTTACTAAAACCATGGCGTTTCATTCTGGAATTGATTTCTCAGCGCCGATTGGTACTGCCATCCTCGCCTCAGGAAATGGCAAAGTGACTAAGGTCAGTCGCGATCCAGCCTACGGGATCTATATCGAGATTGAACACGCGGATGGATTTGCTTCAAAGTATGCCCATGCCAGAAACAGTTCTGTTAAGGAAGGGCAAACAGTGATTCGGGGACAAAAAATCGGTGAAGTGGGATCAACAGGCCGCTCAACCAGCCCCCACCTTCATTATGAAATCTCGCGAAACGGAAATACGATTAACCCAATGCAAGTATTGGTCTATACCGATCGCGTTGCCAGTATTAAATAATCTTTTTGAGGATTATTCTTTAGTAATTCGTTGCCAGTCTTTCTGAAAGATTTGAGCACTATCTTGTAATTCTGGATTGGCATCCTTTGAGCGAAAGATCATCATTCCATTTAGCTTTGCACCGGGCTCGACGCCAATCTGACCATAGGTGATGTCGCCAGATACTTCCGCGCCATCATGGAGCTCAACCCGCTCCGAACAATAGATGTTCCCAGTTACTTTGCCAGCTACAAAAATTCGGTAGGCATAAATATCGCCTTGAACCAGGCCCGATTTTCCGATTGCAATGCTGACGTTGTTTTCTTGTGAGGCCTCAACATTGCCGATCACTTTGCCATCAATTCGTAGACTGGTTGACGAAACAACCCGACCATGAACCTCGGTAAATTCATCAATGATCGTGCCAAATGTTTCTTTTGAGGGTGCCAATGGTTTAGCACTCGATTTACTAAACATAATGCCTCCTTATTATTTGGGGTGTGTAAACAATGTAACACACCCCAATCTCCAAATTAATGCTTTGAATGGCTAGAACCGCCTAACTCACGAACCGGTACTTTTATCTCAAGTTCACCAGCCTTTTGAAACTTCAATTTCACTGGGACAGACTCTCCAGCCTTCAGGGGCGCTTTGATATCCATAAACATTAAATGCAAACCACCCGGCTTTAGATCAACCGAGCCGTTCGCAGGAACATCAATTGCCTTAACCTCACGCATTTTCATGACATTCCCTTCCATGGACATGGTGTGGAGTTGCATTTCTGCAGCGATCGGTGAGCTTGCAGAAATTAATTGATCCGCAGCCCCTTTGTTTTCAATCTTCATAAAACCACCGGCAACTTTTTGGCCCGCAACGGTAGCTCGAGTGTATGGATTCTCGACTTTTATTTGCCCAACACGAAACTCCGAATTCTTCTTATCACTACTCGCAAATGCAATGCTCGAGAAACTAATAAGTGCGATCGTACTAATAGTAGAAATTGTTTGTAAAAAATTGATTTTCATAATTACCCTCAAAATAAATAACGTATTTGTAATGACATTCGTCATTACCGCATTCCATCAAATACTAAATTGATGAGGGGGACCGTGGGATGGAAGCTTAATTAGAGAAAAGGATGTTTGTCGAAAGACGGGGTATGGATTGAAATAAGGTGCATGAGAATACGGTAGCGCAAATGCCAAACTTCCAAGTAAGCCCAAAGGGGGAAGCGATTGAGCAACACAATGAGGGCAGTCTTGTATAGACCCGCTGGTATCGGAATCAACATCAATAACTCGTTTGGATCCATCGGCAACGCAAATTTCCATTTTGAGCGCATTGCTAGAATCAACAGACGTGTAAGAATGTGCAATCGTCGGTGCTGTAACACTAAAGAGGAAAGTGCAGGCACAAAACCAATCAATTATTTTTCGAAAACGAATATGCATTTAGGTATTTTATGCGCAGTACCGCTTAGAGTGTGTATAAAACAAAGGGGGCTTGCGCCCCCTGTTGTTTACTCAAAGTTGTTTGCTCTAGATAACGTATTAAGCCATCTTTTGTTTTAGCTTTCCAATCAATGGCCAGAACAGCATGATGAGGGCCAAGGCGGTAATTGTTCCAACCAAATAGTTCGAGAAGAATATTCCGAGGCTTCCTTGCGAAACCAACATAGCCTGACGGAATGAGTCCTCGGCACGGTCGCCCAATACCAGAGCCAAGACCATTGGCGCCATTGGGTAATCCAGTTTCTTGAAGAGGTAACCAAGAACACCGAAACCAAGCATTAACCAAACATCAAACATCGCGTTGTTAACTGTAAATGCACCAACTGCGCAAATGACGATGATGACAGGCGCAATGATCGAGAATGGGATTCTTAAAATGGATGCAAAGATTGGAACGCAGGTTAAGACCACAAAGAGACCGGCGATATTACCCAAATACATACTAGCAATTAAGCCCCAAACGAAGTCTGGCTTCTCAACGAATAACAATGGTCCAGGCTGTAAACCCCAAATCAACAAACCACCCAATAGAACAGCAGCGGTTGGTGAACCTGGGATACCCAAGGAGAGCATTGGTAACAGAGCAGCTGTACCAGCAGCATGGGCAGCGGTTTCAGGGGCAACAATACCTTCCATCTCGCCCTTACCAAACTTATCTTTGTTCTTAGAGACCTGCTTTGCAACGCCATAACTCATGAATGAGGCAGGGGTTGCACCACCAGGAGTAATACCCATCCAGCAACCAATTAAGCAGCTACGAAGTGAAGTCGCCCAATAGCGGGGCAATTTCGCCCAGGTTTCAAGAACTACTTTGGCACGGATCTTCGCGCTCTTTCCAGAAAACTTCAGACCCTCTTCCATCGATTGCAAGATCTCGCCAATACCAAAAAGACCAATCACCGCAATTAAGAAGTCAAAGCCACGCATTAACTCCGAAGAACCAAAAGTCAGACGCAACTGGCCAGTCACCGTATCCATACC
>JACCDM010314064.1_pt1 | contig 30065 bp, 24 predicted proteins | sample 7445851 | NCBI WGS metagenome assembly JACCDM01 (sample SAMN15323438, study PRJNA562643) | freshwater metagenome | isolation source: river surface water | place: USA:Blue River Watershed | collected 2017-08-16
CACTCCATGCACGGTAGAAAGGTGTGTAAACACGATAAGGAGTTCCATCATCTTTCAACACTCGACCGGGCGCTACTGCATACCCACTTCCAAGTTGAGTCAACTCTATTCCAGCTTTCTTTAACTTCTCATCGAGAGCATTTCCATATGGTGCAAAAGGAAAAGCACAGTGAATTGAAGTCGCAGAGTATTTCTTCTTTAGATTCTTGAAAATTTCAACCGGATCACCAGAAATAATATGAAGAGCCCCAGCAATTGATTCATCAAGGGCGCGTAGCGAACTTGCAAGATATGCGCGTCTATGCGCGCCCGCGCGCTCGGCGATTTCATCATCCATGATAAAAAGCGGAATGACTTCATCAGCCTCATCAAATGCGGCAAGTAGTGCGGGATTATCAGAGAGCCGAAGGTCTCGCCTAAACCAAAAAATAGCCCGTTTGCCCATGCCACGATTCAACTAGCAAGCTCAATTCACTGCAAGGTGAAATAGGCTTTTGTCATGAAAATTAGATTGCTGACCGCTCTCGTATCAATTCTAACTGTTCTTTCAAGCGCACTTCCTGCGGTTGCGGTGCCCGACACAGTAACGCTTACAGTTCATTATCAACGCCCGGGCGGCGATTACAACGGTTGGAATCTATGGATATGGAAGAACTCAGATAAAGATTCCTTGGATACCCCAATCTCCTCGAATGGTATCCAATTTACGGGAAGTGATGATTTCGGAAAGAATGTAACTCTAAAGATTGAAGGAATGAGTAGTTTCAAAGATGTTGGAATTATCGTCCGCTTAAATGAATGGGCAGCAAAAGATGTAGATATAGATCGCTTTATAACTGAATTCGACGAGAACGGAAATGCCGAAATTTGGCTCGTGCAAAATGACAAAACTATTTATACAAAGAAACCGACTATTACGATGAAAATATCGCAAGCCTCATTTGATTCCCTAAATAAAGTCAGAGTAGAACTTAATAAGGGATTGAACCCAAAACCCAATACCAAGAACGAATTTGCAATCACGGGTGGTCTACGAGTAATTAAAGTTCAAAAAGTCAATCCGAATCGAGCCGAGGACACTGAGTTAATTTTGACTCTTAACTCGAATATTTCATAAACAAAACGGTATCGAGTCGCCCATCCAAAATATGGTACGGCGGATGTAGCTCTGGGCAGTCTCGTAACTTCTCAAGAGTTTGAGAAGAAATTTACCTACACAGGGAGTGATTTAGGTCCGAGTTACCAGAAAAATTCCACTTCATTCCGGTTGTGGGCACCCACTGCCACAAAGGTCGAACTGCTTACCTTTTCTAGTGCCACATCGGAAGTGAAGAATCGCTATTCAATGAAAGCGGGTGCTCAAGGAACTTGGTTCTACTCCTTGAGAGGTAATAATGATGGTCTGATATATCTCTATAGCGTTGAAGTTTACGGCAATAAAAATGAGGTAGTTGATCCATACGTTAGAGCCACAACTGCAAATGGTCGTCGTGGCGTTATCGTCAATTTAGAAAGCACCAATCCTAAAGATTGGAAGAAAGTTAAACCGAAGTTCTCTGGCAGACCTACAGATGCCGTTATTTACGAACTTCATGTACGTGATCTATCAATGGACAAATCTGCGCCATTCCCTGAGTCCGTGCGAGGAAAGTTTGCCGGCTTAACCATTACGAACTTAAAAGGCAGCTCCGGTCAACCGGTCGGCATTGACGCAATCAAGGATCTTGGAATCACCCATCTTCAACTTTTACCAATTTATGATTTTGCTTCCGTTGATGAACTTAACCCTACTTTCAACTGGGGTTACGACCCATTGAATTACAACGTTCCGGAAGGCTCATACTCAAGTGATCCAAGTAATCCAAAAGCACGAATAACTGAATTAAAGCAAGCAATCCAATCGCTACACAATCAAGGAATACGGGTAGTAATGGATGTCGTGTATAACCATGTTTACGACGCCAATAGTTTCTCGCAGAACAAAATCATTCCTGGTTATTGGTTTCGCACGGACAGAAATGGGAATCTAACTAGCGCATCCGGATGTGGAAATGATTCAGCATCGGAGCGTTCAATGGTCCGAAAATTTATCGTGGACTCTGTTACCTATTGGGCAAGTGAATACAACATTGGAGGTTTCCGCTTCGATCTAATGGGATTACATGACATAAAGACCATGCGCCAAGTCCGCGCCGCTCTCGACAAAATTGACCCGTCCATAATTGTCATTGGAGAAGGATGGAATATGGGCACGCACCCAGCTGGAATTCGCGCAAATCAATTGAACATTCGCGAGCTTCCCGGAATATCAGTATTTAATGACCAAATCCGTGATGGCATAAAGGGCTCAGTTTTTGACTCAAAAGAAAAGGGATTCGCGACCGGGAATTTTGCGAAACGCGATAATGTCTTAGCAGGAATCGTCGGAAACATAAACTACTCTTCCTCCGTTTTTGGAGCCTTTGCCACAGTATCACCAGCTCAATCAGTGAATTATGTTGAAGCTCACGATAACAATACTTTGCAGGACAAACTTCAATTAAGTATTGGCACTCAAGATAAATCCACTTTTGATAAATATTTTCGACTTGCGAGTTCTATCCCAATACTTGCCCAAGGCCTGCCCTTCATTCATGCCGGACAGGAATTTCAGCGCACCAAGGATGGAGATTCCAATTCCTATAAATCGAGCGATGCAATCAACTCCATAAAGTGGGACTTAGTTGAAAATAATGCAGTCACTCGAAATTACTTCAAGGGATTAATTGCATTGCGCTCTTCACACAAAGCATTTCGAGTAGATAATGCGGATAAGATAAAAGCAAATCTAACTTTCATAGAAACCTCCAGAGAAGTGATTGCGTATTCTCTAAATGGAGCTAATCTCGGTGATACCTGGAAATCAATCGTTGTCATTCACAACGCAGGAAATCAGACTTACTCCGTTTCGCTCCCAACTCGAGCAGACTGGAATATTGTTGTTGAGGGCGATAAAGCGGGAACTAACACGTTACGAACTGTCACAATGGTGTCGACGATAGATGTTCCTGCTTTATCCACGATGGTTCTCTTTACAAAGTAGGAGTCTCCGTGATGCTTTCCCTACTTTCTCAGTATCAAGTCCGAGGTATCCCCGGACGAGTGAATCGAGCATCCCATTTAAATCGGACCATTGATTTTTGGGCTCCCGAAGGGGGAACTGATCATGTTCTCATCGCACATGATGGTCAGAATATTTTCGATCGTAGAACCGCATCATTCATTTATACCTGGAAACTCGCCCAAGCCTGCCAGCGAGTTGCCCACGAGATTAAGACTAAGCCGCCTCTCATAATTGGAATTTTCCATAGTTCAACAAAGCAAGATCGAAATGGTCGAGCTAAAGATCTTTGCCCCGAGGACCCATTTAGAGAAGGAATGAAGCCGACGTCGCCACCGATATTTAACATCGATGAATTACATGGGAATACTTATCTAAAAGAGATTTTCACTGTGATTCTCCCTGAGATTGCTGCAATATCCCGCACAACGTATCAACCAGAGCGAACAGCCATGATTGGTTCATCAATGGGCGGTCTGGCAACTCTCTATGCCGCTATCAAACATTCCGAGAAATTCCACACCGCTTTAGCCTTTTCACCGCATTGGACTTTGGCTGGTGACCCGCTTGTGGATTGGGTTATCCCCAAACTTCCCAATGAAAGACATTTCAAAATCTGGATGAGTCGTGGAACAAAAAGTCTAGATGCACTTTACAAACCTCATCAAGACCGAGCCGACAAACTAATGATGGAATCAGGTTGGGATAGTCAACGCTTCGTTTCAAAAGTTTTTCATCGAACAACTCACAATGAGCGTTCTTGGTCTCGCTACGTAGATCAGGCAATTAGATTCTGGCTAAATCAGAGAAGTCGGTAAATTCCAAAGCCTGGTCCGTTAGAAATAAACTTATCTTTACGTAAAGTTGGGCCGTAAAGAGCCTCTGATTTCTCAACCATATTCCCTAATTTCAATCGAGAATTCGATCTCGAGGCAACAATGAGAAGTCGTTCTTTGCTCGATTCTCTTAAGAAACCTATGGATTCCTCTTCTTGAAGTACCCAGCGAAGGCCGCCTTCCGAGAGCGCATGAGAGGTGCGACGAATCTTCACAAGTTTCTTTACTTCTTTGAGTAAATCGATATTCCAGGAACTGCGAGTCCAATCAATAGTTCTTCGAGAATCTTCGCCCCAAGCTCCTTCCAGGCCAATCTCATCACCTGCGAATATAGATGGGACACCCGGATAAGTTAGTAATAAGCCCATTCCTACTAAGTGTCTTTCCTGATCTCTTCCAACCACATTTCTAAAACGAGCCGTGTCGTGTGAATCTAGAAGCAACATGCTAGAAACAAAACATTTCCAAGGTATCGATCCAGAAAACTCTTGCATGGCAGCAATAAGTTCCTTACCTGTAAAAGCTGGAATTGGTGTTGGTACTCCAAAGAATCCATGTTTGATATCGGGATTATTCTGTAGCCAACCCCACAACGGTCTCATAAAGCCTGTGTAATTCATCGTTCCGTGCCAACCAAAGCCATCTAGATCTTTGGGAAAGTGGTCCGCGTTTTCAGCAACCAACCATGCTTCTTTATTCACCTCATCTAAAGCCGTGCGAATACCGTCAACCACGCGATCGTGAATATCGCTGTCTCGGTAAACCCCCGTCATATTTCCAACATCGATTCGCCAGCCTGATAATTGGAATGGCTTCTTAAGCCATTTCTTAACGACCGAGTCCTTGCCCAGATACATTAGATTGACTAGATCTAATGAGTGGTAATTAAGTTTTGGAAGGGATGCCAATCCCCACCATCCTTCATACCCGTGCTTAACTTTCTTATCCCAATAGAAAAACTTGTGCTCTCTCGAATTCTTATTTCGCAGCGCTTTCTTAATCCACGGGTGCCCCGCGCCACAATGATTTGTTGTTAAATCACCCATAATGGCAATTCCTAATTCTTTGGCTCTCTTTATGAGCCTTAGCAAAGCTCTATTTCCACCCAGGAGCGGATCTACTTCTTCAAAAGAACTTGCATCGTATCGATGCGTCGATCTTGCTGGAAAAAATGGTGTGAAATATATGCCGTTTGCACCAAGGTCAGAGATGTGGTCTAGGTGCTCAAGAACGCCATCTAAATCACCGCCAAAGTATTCAGTTCCCGTTGAATTGCTTCTTCCTTGAGGTGAATCATTCCAATCTCTTAATTCAAATTCGCTCGGTTTTAGAGTCAAATATCGACCTGTTGTCGCAAAGCGATCTGGAAAAATCTGATAGAAAACACTTGACCTAATCCAAGCTGGAAAATCGTTCTTAGCGATTAATTGAAAATCGCTTCCGCTAGTAACATCATTTTGATGAAGACCTTTTGCATTGAGCCAGGTGTATCTATTTTCATTAAGGATCAAGAATCGATAACACGTTTTTTTGTTGATTATCTCTACGCTAGTTCGCCACCATTGCTCGCCGTCGCGAACTACGCGTTCCATTTCGAAAAATCTTGGCTCACCATCAAGGTAGGCGCGCAGAATAGCTCTCTCGATACTGAAATTTAGCGGAGCTCTAAACTTAAAAACTACTTTTTCGCCTATTTCTGGAGTAAGTGAACTCAAATAGAGTTCACTGCCATCATGATGAGGTAGGAGTGAAAGTGAGTGGTCTGTACTCATAGACCTTTCCCTTCGAGTCGATGGATGTCGCTTTGATAGTTATCCGAGAAGAGAACTCTGTTGGATTCAAGTAATACTTAAATGGAGCGCTCGTATCAATACCAAGTGAAATCCACTGCTTATCTCGTTTAACAAAAAACTCTGTTTTTAGTAAATCACGGGAGGAAACCTGAGCACTTACCGAATAGAATCCAGTTAAGAAGTCCTCGTCCAATTTCAAGCCCTTGATCTTTACGCTTGTCTCGCTGATGTTATTTCTCGCTTTGAGAACGAGAACTTCTAGAGCTGGTATAGAGACTTCAAGATCTGCCTTTCTGTTCCGCCAGCTTCCATCACCAAAGACCTTATCCCAAACGGAGTTACTTGCGGTCGGTATCTTTGCTGTTAGCTTCTTAGAGCTGTTATTCATCACAACCACGAATTCCTGATTGCTATCTGGAGCGAGCTTTGAGAAGGCAAAAATAGGACCTTTGGCATACCTGATTTGCATCTGACCATTTGCCAATGCCGGGTAATCAAGCCTTATTTTGGCTAACGAACGTAAGTGTTCACTTAACGGATGCGAATGAAATCGAAAAGAATCACCCGTTCCGACCGGGTCGCTACCCACTCGTTTTTCGGTTCTCCACATTTCAACTTTGGTAGAGAACATGTCTTGTCTTGCAAGCTGATCATTTCCGTTTCCCGATCCCGTCATTCCAACTTCATCGCCGTAATAGACCGCTGGAATTCCTCTACTCAAGTACAAAAGGGAATGCGCTAGTTTCACTCGGGATAACAATTGGGACTCTGGATTCAACTTCTTTGATTGGATAAGGAAAGCAACTCTTCCCATGTCATGATTTCCAAGGAATGTTACCAAGTTCTTAGCGGAGGAATTCTTATCGGTGTAATAGTCATCATAATTGAAAAGATTTCTCAAACTATCCGCAGAGGAATATGAGGAGGCAAACTCGATGGCTACCCGTTGAAATGGAAAATCTAAGGCTGTTTGAAGTTTATTTATTCGAAGGTACTTCATCAGTTCCGTTGGGCTTTGTTCCCAAACTTCACCAAAGATTGTGAAATCACTTATTCCAGCTTTCTCTGCTTCCTTAAGAATTAGTGGCGACCAATTCTTGAAAAAACCATCATCAACATGTCGAGCGGTATCCACTCGAAAGCCAGAGAAGCCAAACCTGCGTATCCAAGAGCCATAAACTTCACTCCAGCCTGAGTAAACCTCCCGTTTTTCAGTTGCTAGGTCATCAAGCCCGTAGAAATCTCCATCTTTTTCGCAAGAACCTTTGCTCCAACATCTATTGATGTCACCCACGTTGTGATAATTAGCGAGGTCATTGAGCCACTGCGGATTCTTAATACCTACGAATTTCTCAGGCACATAAGCAGTTCTATCGTTGTACCAAATAATGTCACCTGTGTGATTCGTTACTACATCAAGGATGAGTTTTAATCCTAATTTCTTAGCACAATCACTTAGGGCCACTAAGTCTTTGGTTTCACCGAGGTGCGGATCTACATTTAGAAAATCAGTGCCCCAATATCCGTGATATCCGGCCCCTCCGCTTGTCGGCGGTTGCTGGACCACTAGTGGTGTCATCCAAACAGCCGTGAATCCAAGGCTTTTGATTCGCGCTAAACCATTATCGTCTTGGCAATTTCCAGTTAAGCCCCTTAGATCGCCCCCATGAAAAAAAGCTGTTTTGGTTGGTTCGTAACCAGGTAAATCATCGTTCTTCAGATCGCCATTTAGATAGCGATCTGGCATGACAAAATAGATTAGGTCTTTACTGAGACCGACTTCTGTTTGGATTGAATCTTGAGCCTTGACTGGTTCGGATGCAACAGCAAGAGCAATGCTTAAAGTAACCGCAAGTGCAATCCTTACGACTTTCATCCCTTAACAGAACCGGCAGTTAAACCATTCACGATGTAGCGCTGTAAAGATAAGAAAATAATGACAATTGGGATTGAGGCAAGTATCGAACCGGCGGCAAAAGCTCCCCAATTCGACGCATACTGACCGCCAATGAATTGTTGTAGACCAACAGCTACCGTACGACCATTCATTTCAACTAAGAACAATCTGGCAAGAATAAACTCATTGAAAGTACCAATGAAACTTAAAAGACAGACAACTGCCAATACGGGTGTCGCAAGAGGAATGAAAATCAACCAGTATGTTTGCATAGGACTTGCCCCATCGATCTTGGCTGCTTCATCGAGCTCTGCAGGAATCGAATCCACAAAACCTTTGAGTAACCAGATATTGACGCTCATTGAGCCGCCTAAATACACGAGAATTAGACCTGCCTGAGTGCCAAGTCCAACGCCGGGAGCGAATGTATAAACGCGCTCCATAATTACGTACACCGCTGAGAGCGCTAGAACCGCGGGAAACATCTGAACTAGCAGGAGAAGTTGAATACCAAACTTCTTGCCCTTGAATCTGAGACGACTGAAAGCAAAAGCAGAAGCTGCGCCTATCACTACTGAACTTATCGCAACAGTTGAGGAGATAATCAAAGAGTTCTTAACCCAGGATAAAAATGGGATCTTTGGAGAGGAGAAGAGCATCTTGTAGTTATCTAAGGAAAATTCTCGTGGCACGAAGGAAGTGAGCTGCAAACTTCCTCCTGACTTGAACGAGGAAAGCACCACCAGGTAAAGAGGGAATAAAGCAAAAACACACATAAATGTCGCAAACGAATGACGCCACAGATTTTCTCTCATCCATTTACTCATGAAAATGTGTCCATAACTTTAGATTTACGTAATCCGTAGAACGAAATAGAAGCAACTAGGAAGAAGATTAGGACTGAAATTGCGCTAGCAAGTCCAAAGTCTAAGATGTTTCGGCCAAATGCAATTTGATAGGTGTAACTAATTAGGATATCGGTAGCACCGGCCACCTCGCCGTCTAAAGTATTTCTTGGCCCACCGCCTGTTAGAAGATAAATCAAATTGAAATTATTGAAGTTAAAGGCGAAAGATGCAATCAATAGTGGTGACAATATTTGTAGCAAGAGAGGAAGGGTGACCTGTCTGAAGACTTGGCGAGGATTTGCGCCATCTATTGATGCAGCCTCAAGCAGCTCGGATGGAATTGCTTGTAGCGATCCGGAGCAAATTAGATAGAAGTAAGGAAAACCTAGCCAAAGATTTACAAGAAGAACAGCGCCACGCGCGAAATTCGGATTTGAGAACCAAGCAATCTCGGTATTCAATAAGTTATTTATTGCGCCAAATTGGGAATCGAACATTCCTGCCCAAATCAAGATACTCATAATGCTAGGCATCGCATAAGGCAAAATAAGGATTGAACGATAGAAACGACGTCCACGCATTTGTTTATTGAGCGCCAACGCCAGTAGAAGCCCAAAAGCAAAAGTGCTTAAGACTGTAAGAGATGCAAAGACTACGGTCCAGATAAATACCTTTATTAGTGGAGTTCTTACCCGTGGATCTGTTACCAATTTTGAATAGTTTTCAAACCAAACCGGTGCGCGCCATCCCGGAGTAAGAATAATTTCTGGCGAACCTTCCAAAGCAAAGTTACCTTTATTGTTATTTACATACACCTCACCAGTTTGAATATTCTTCATGGTGTCGGTGTTGGCGTCGTAGGTTAATGTTTGTCGGAAGACTGCCCCAACACCTTGTGCTTCAATAACGATGTAGTACCCATCCAGATACTTGTACCTAATCTTGGAGTAGGCATCACTCGCAACTAACTCTTCAACAGGCGTTGGCGTGAAGTTAGGAGCGGTTGTTGCAACACCAAATTGATTTATGTCCAGCGCACTGATCTCTAGAGTAGTTAACTCCCTTTCGGTAGAAAGATAGAACTTCTGATTTGCCACATCAGAAACCAATATGGCATCGCTTCCATCTTTCGTTTTACCTGAGACTAGATCAAAGGTCGTTTGGTTAGCATCTGGTTCAACACCTCGAATCAGGACCTGCTCAATCGCAGCATCTTTCGTAATGTAATTTCCTGTCTGATAATTGAACGTAGACATAACAACGGTGAAGACGATTGGAGCTATTACAAAAGCAATAAAAAATAAAATTCCCGGTACGAAAAACTTAAGCGGGATTGAAAACTTCGTTAAGTAGGTAAAATTGATAATCAGGATTGAAATGACAAGAAAGGCACCAATTGCCATTTCACCTGAGGCTATCGCGCTCTGCGCTAAGAAAACCAAAATCGCAGTAATCGCTGCGAGGGTGACAATCTTGAGGATTAATGCGAACGTACCTCGAAAAATGCTACTCACTCTTTTTCGGCTTCCTCAATACTCAAGTAAGAAATTCATAAAGTTAGTAGCGTGGGCGTGCTTTCGACACACCCACGCTACATAATTCATAGGCTCTGAAAGTTTTCACTTTCAGTCTCTAGCGAAAATCTTCTAGAGATCAGCCTTACCTGCTGCGACATTTGCTTTCCAAATTGCGGCAAGCTTCTTCGCTTCGGCGACTGGATCCTTCCCGTCGACCAAAACTGCAGTCCAATATGCTCCTGATGAATCCCAATAGCTAGCTCCGCCGGCATTGGTATTCAAGAAAGCACCAATCTGTGGGATTGAAGATAGACCTGCTGCAACGCCCATTGCCTTCTGGCCTGGGAGTACGAGCTGGCTCTTCTGTGCACCCTTTTCAGCGGGTGGACGTCCTTCTACAGATGCGTATGCAACCTGACCAGCTGTCGAAGCAAAGAAGTTTGTTAGAAGAGTCTTAGCTTCGACCGCAACTCCATGTGCTTCTGCATATGAAGTTAGGAATGCTCCGCTAACGCTTCCAAACATCTTTCCATATGTACCTGGCTTAACGCCTGGTAGTGGCTGGATGTTCATTGGTAGGCCAGCTTCGGCAAATGTACGCCAGTGCCAGTTACCAATAATTGCGTATGGGACTTTGCCAGCAATGTAATTGTCCTGGCAACCAGTGTCAGTTGCTGGGTAGAAACCATTGCTCTTGCCCTTCTTGTCGAGCAAGTATTTCTTAACATTGTTACCAAAAGCGACAGGGTCAAAACTCTTGTCGTAATTGACCGAGCCATCCTTGTTCATTATGTATGGTTCTGCACCAAGTGCTGAGAATGTTGAGAGACCGCCCCATGACAATCCACCACCAGCAATACAGAAACCGGCCTTGAGGCCCAACTTCTTCTTATTAGCTAGATAGAAGTCAACCATTTCGCCAAAAGACTTTGGCGCTTTCTTGACGAGCTTGGTGTTGAAAACAAATCCAACATTGTTCACGTCTACTGGTACTCCGTAGAGTTTTCCACGATAAGAGAGATCAAAGAACTGGCTTGGAATGAATCTTGAACGTTGTTCTGCTGTTAGAACAATCGGTGCAAGCTTTCCACTCTTTGCTAGCGCAGGAACCCAGTCATTACCCGCAACGAAGATATCTGGACCTGTGGTGCCAGATGCTTTATCTAGGGCATCTTTGAGCGCGTCATAACTTGAGAAAGTTACAACTTTGATGGTGGTGCCAGGAACCCAGTCACCTTTCTTCTTAAATACTTGCGTTAGGTTTGGGCCGCGTGTTTCATCCGCCCAAATGACAACCTCGCTTGCTGCTTTAGCGGGGACAATTGACAAGCTGGCGGCAAAAGACATCGTTGCAGCCAGTGCAAGACCCCTAAGTAGTTTCTTCTTCACTAAGAACGTTCTCCTCTGTTGATTCGAAAGCTTCACAGTCGATGTGAGCATTCGCTTTTTTTCACTCCGCGATGGGAATTGCTCGCTGAGCCCGCCACCGGCGATGGCTGAGGAGGCAATTTCAACTCCTAGGTATCGGGCAGTCAAGCAGAACCGGCTAGTGACGCTGCCAAATTATAGGATTACGGTTTCGTTATAAAGCGCTTTTTTTTGCAGGCGCATTTACATTCAGGATGAACTACTTGTGAAGTAGTCCGACAGTCTCGTCCCATCCTTTAACTTCCTCCGGCTTACGAGGCGCCTTTCCGACGTAACGGGCGGATGGGCGAATCAATCTTCCAGTCTTCTTCTGTTCCAAAATGTGCGCCGCCCAACCAGCCGTGCGAGCGGATGTGAACATCGGAGTGAACATATGCGGTGGAACTTCGGCAAAATCAAGAAGTACAGCGGCCCAGAATTCGACATTTGTTTCAAGAACTCGATCAGGGCGACGCTCTCTTAATTCAGCAAGTGCTGCTTCTTCAAGCGCTTTGGCAACTTCATATCGTGGTGCGCCCAATTCCTCGCAAGTGCGACGAAGCGTTCTTGAGCGTGGATCTTGCGCGCGATAAACGCGATGACCAAATCCCATCAAACGCTCACCTTTATCGAGAAGTTCTTTTACATAAGCGCGCGCATCGCCACGTTGTTCAACAGCTTGAATCATATGTAGAACACGAGATGGCGCTCCGCCATGCAGCGGGCCACTCATCGCACCGATTGCTCCGGAGATTGAAGCAGCGACATCAGCGCCAGTTGAAGCGATTACGCGAGCAGTAAATGTTGAGGCATTCATTCCATGTTCAGCAGCCGAAACAAAATAAGCATCAATTGCGCGCACATGTTTTGGATCAGGTTCACCGCGCCAGCGAATCATCATTCGCTCAACAACGGTATGAGCTTTATCAACTTCACTCTGTGAAATTGCTGGCGCAGTTCCACGCGCAGATTGAGCGACATAAGAAAGAACCATGACTGAGACGCGCGCCAAATTACTACGTGCCTCTTCATCGCTTATATCTAGAAGCGGTTTCAAATTCCAAGCAGGTGCGAGCATTGCGATTGCGGATTGCACATCAACGCGCACATCACCAGAGTGAACTGGGATTGGGAAAGGTTCAGCGGGTGGAAGCCCGGGATTAAATTCATCGTCTACAAGTAATCCCCATACGTTTCCAAATGTCACACGACCAACAAGGTCATCAATATCAACGCCACGATAGCGAAGCGCGCTTCCTTCTTTATCTGGTTCAGCAATTTCTGATTCAAAGGCGATGACGCCTTCAAGACCGGGCTTAAAGTCATCTGCCATGGCGCGTATTCTGCCTATAACTACCCCGCTCAACAAACCCGAAGTGACCACCGGGCGAAAGTGACGTTAGATACACCTATGGCCGAATTCGATAAAAACGCGATTGCCAACATGAGGCGTTCATATGGTGAACACGGTCTTAATGAGAGCGATATCGAAAGCGATCCGATTGAACTATTTGCACGCTGGTTGAAGGAAGCAGCAGAAAATCCAATTGTTGTTGAGGCAAATGCCATGATTCTTTCCACGGTAGTTGATTCCACGCCTACATCGCGTAGCGTCCTTCTCAAAGATGTAACGGATGCGGGTTTTACCTTCTTTACTAATTACAGTTCCGCCAAATCTATGGCAATCTCTAAAAATGAAAATGTTGCACTCTTGTTTCCCTGGTATCCGATGGAGCGCCAGGTGAAAATTCTTGGGACCGCCGAGCGCATCTCGGAGGGAGAATCAGATAAATATTTCGCTACACGTCCATGGTCTAGCCAAATTGGCGCTTGGGCAAGTGATCAATCAGCCCCGCTCTCATCACGCACTGAATTAGAAGAGAGATGGAGTGAGTTCGCTCGAAAGTATCCTGAAGGTTCTCAAGTACCAAGACCGGCACATTGGGGTGGCTTTCTCGTGACTCCAATCTCAATTGAATTCTGGCAAGGTAGGTATTCGCGTTTACATGATCGCATTCGCTATACAAAGGATGGCGCGACTTGGAAAATGGGGCGCATCTATCCTTAGTTTGAAGATAGGCTTGGCAAAATCATGGCAGATATAAGAATTCCCGATGCACTTAAACCGAAAGATGGCAGATTCGGTTGTGGACCTTCCAAGATTCGCCCGGAAGCGTTAGAAAATTTAGCTAAAAGTGGCGCATCTATATTAGGAACATCGCATCGCCAGAAAGCAGTTAAAGGTGTTGTTAATCGCGTAAGAACCGGACTCTCCTCACTCTTTGATTTACCCGAAGGCTATGAGGTAGTTCTAGGAAATGGCGGTTCTACAGCTTTCTGGGATATCGCAACTTTCTGTTTGATAGAGAAGAAATCGCAACACTTAAGTTTTGGCGAGTTCTCCTCGAAATTTGCTAGCGCTGCAAAAGAGGCGCCCTTTCTTGAAGATCCTTCGGTAATCAAATCCGAACCTGGAACACACCCGCTTGCTGTAGTCGAGCCAGGTGTTGATGTTTATGCCCTCACCCATAACGAAACTTCAACGGGTGTTGCAATGCCAATTAAGCGACCAGCTGGAATTGGTGACGCCTTGGTGTTAGTCGATGCAACTAGCGCGGCCGGTGGCTTGAGTGTTACCGCTTCTGAGTTTGATACTTATTACTTTGCTCCACAAAAATCTTTTGCATCCGATGGTGGGCTTTGGATCGCCCTCATGAGTCCGGCCGCAATTGCGCGGGTAGAGAAGATAAAGGCGAGCGGTCGTTGGGTCCCCGCCTTCTTTGATCTCTCAATCGCGATTGAAAATTCGCGCCTCGATCAGACTTACAACACGCCTGCTGTCGCAACTTTGATGCTCTTAGCTGACCAAATTGAGTGGATGAATTCGAATGGCGGGATGTCTTTTGCTGCTGGAAGAAGTGCCAAGTCTGCAGAAATCATCTATTCGTGGGCTGAGAAAACTTCCTACACCTCACCCTTTGTGGTCGACCCATCTATGCGCTCAAAAGTGGTTGCCACAATTAATTTTGAAGATGGTATTGATGCACTAGAAATTGCTAAGACGCTACGAGCGAATGGAATTGTTGATACTGAGCCTTATCGCAAGTTAGGCAAAAACCAATTACGTATTGGCATGTTTCCGGCAATTGACCCAGGCGATATCGAAGCACTTACTTCTTGCATTGAATATGTTGTTACAGAGATGAAGCGATAAATGAATCACAAATTTCGAAGGACAGTAACTCTTGTGATTCTCTTTGGATTAATCCTTCTTGTCCTCGTAAGCGGCCTCTAAGACATCATCTACTAAGACACTTTCCGGGGCCTCAGTACGATTTTTGAATTTTCCATAAGTGATCGCAGCTGCAGTAAGGGAAATTGCTCCGCAGATTGCGATTGTGTAGCGCGTTCCAATCTCTTGTGTCATCCAACCAATTAAGGGTGAAACAATTGGAGTTCCGCCAAGAAAGACTGTTAGATAAATTCCCATCACGCGTCCACGAATAGCTGAATCTGTGCGAAGCTGAACCATCGTATTAGCGGCTATAAAAGTAATGAGGGCAATGAATCCAATTAGCGGAAGAAAAATTGCGTAAGTTATGTAATTCGGCGCAAAAGCAGATGCGATTAGCACCAAACTAAAAAGCATTGCCCCCTTCATAACAAATTTAGGATCACGCTTCTTCTCTAAGCGGGCTGAAACTATCGCCCCACTAAGTGAACCAATTGCAAGAATGCTCCCGAGCGCCCCGTATTCGGCTGCGCTCTTATCAAATACGGCAGTTGCCATCATCGTGTTAAAGATATTGAAGTTAAGAGCAAAGCTTGTAGAGAAAAAGACAGTAATCATCACAGCAATAATGTCGGGACGGGCTCGGACATAATTCAAACCCTGTCGAATCTTTGTTGAACCGCCCTTCTTATCCTCCCTAAAGAGTTCACTTTCTCGAATGAACAAGAGGGAAACAATCACACCAAGGTAGGAGACTCCGTTTAATATAAAGGAGAATCCGGTTCCGTATGCAGCAATGAGCACTCCCGAAAGCCCCGGTCCAATTAAACGTCCAGTATTGAAATTGGTGGAATTCAAACCAACGGCGTTGGGTAGATCTTCCTTACCTACTACTTCGACATTAAAGCTCTGGCGCGTAGGGGCGTCAATCGCATTGCCCATACCTAGAACGAATGCAAAGAACATGACATGCCAGATTTGAATCAGATCTAGAAGTACAAGCGTTCCGACTGATAGCGCCGAAATCGCACCAGTTAAATTAGTAAGGATTAATACTTTTCGCTTATTGAATTTATCGGCAATTTTTCCGCCAGAAATAGAGAGGAAAAGTGTCGGCGCGAACTGAAGGGCGGTGACAATTCCTAAATATGAACCGCTATTGGTCAATTCAAGAATTAACCAAGCTTGTGCAACTCCTTGAGCCCATGTTCCTATATTTGAAACGAAGTTTGCGGCGAAAAGTATTCGAAAGTTGCGATGACGAAAAGAACGCAACGTACTCACTGAGCGAGTCTAGTATGATTCACTTTATGCGTGGCGCTATTCCGGTAATCGTCATCGGAATAATTCTTTGGACAATTGCTCTTGTAGTTGCAATCATCGCAAATGCAATGGCAAAAGTAATTTTTGCCTGCATTTTAGGAATTGTGCTCGGACTTATTGGAATTCGTTACACAAAACGTCGCGCAAAACGCGAAGGAATTTAGCCCTCTATTTCTTGCGCGATTCCGCGGAGAACCTTCGCTACTCGAGCAGCTTCAGCCTCACTCGGATAACGACCGTGTCTCAATCCATTTCCAACGCGATCTAGCATCTTGATAGATTCTTCAATAATTACAGCAAGGTCATCGGCGCCAGATTTTGAAGCAGCAAGTGATGGTGGAGCTTCAACAATACGTACCGAAAGGGCTTGTGGGCCTTTTCTTCCCTCAGCAACACCAAACTCCAACTTTGTTCCAGGCTTTAGCGTTGCCACTCCATCTGGGAGGGCGGAAGCAGCGATATAAACATCTTCGCCTTCATCAGATGAGATAAAACCAAAACCCTTTTCGAGGCTAAACCATTTAACGCGTCCTGTTGGCATAGGAGGAGCCTCCTTTACAAAATCATTTAGGTGTCGTGTGCGCCGCGCTTTGCGGACAGGGGGCTAGTTTATCGCCTCGGAGTGAGCGCCGCAGCCATGATTTACCGAGACTACGCGCGCATCCTCAGGTGAGATCGCATTAGCGCAGACGCCGAAGGCTTGGCGCAATGAACCGCTTATCGGTAGATAGAAACCACAGCTCCCACAATTCTTCGGCGCCCAACGTGCGATATCTACATTCGGGCCGCGGTCTCCTTCAATCCAGCGCTTCGCTGCTTGATCGCGCCCCTCAATTGAAAGTACGCGCAACCGTCCCGCGCCGAGTTCGAAGAGTTCGTGAAGATCAAATTCTTCATCACTTGGTAACACTGCACTTGTTGGAACGAGCCTTGCATCATCGGCCTCAGTCGGCACAATTGTTCCGGCGGAAACATCTTCCTTAGTTACGCGAGCGCTGTATGGAATCCAATCTGGAGCAAGTAATGAATCCGCACCCGGTAGAAGTACAACATCACAGACAGTCGGTGAACTAGCTTCATCAACTTTTGCAATTGTTATCGCCCAACGCCAACCGACATAACCAGGCAGATGCGCCTCAAAAAGATATGTAGCTACATGATCGCCATCAGAGTCGGTGGAGAGATGATTACCAACGTACTTTTCATCTTTCGCATCTTCAATTGCGGCGCTACGTGCAAGAGCGGCGGCATCAAATGGATCGACGCCGCCGCTCTGCTTTGAGATCTTTGGCTTCTTTGTCGCTTTGGACATGAAGCCGATTCTATCCTTCTTAGAAGTCCATATCTCCGCCAGGTGCTGCAGGAACAGCTGGCTTTGGTTCTGGCTTATCTGCAATTACAGCCTCAGTTGTTAGGAAGAGGGCTGCGATTGATGCCGCGTTCTGGAGCGCAGAACGTGTCACCTTTGCTGGATCGATGATGCCGGACTTAATCATGTCGACATATTCACCGCTTGCAGCATTTAATCCATGACCTGGATCGAGATGGCGAACTTTTTCAACTACAACTCCGCCCTCAAGTCCAGCATTAATTGCAATCTGCTTCAAAGGTGCTTCGACTGCATATTCGACAATCTTTGCCCCAGTTGCTTCATCGCCTGAAAGTTTCAACTTATCGAAAGCTTTCTTTGATGCTTGTAGAAGTGCAACGCCACCACCGGCGACGATTCCCTCTTCGACCGCAGCTTTTGCGTTACGGACTGCATCTTCGATTCTGTGCTTGCGCTCTTTGAGTTCAACCTCAGTAGCAGCGCCTGCCTTGATTACGGCAGCGCCACCGGCCAACTTCGCAAGACGCTCTTGGAGCTTCTCGCGATCGTAATCAGAATCGCTCTTTTCGATCTCAGCGCGGATCTGGTTAACGCGACCTTTGATCATCTCATCATCGCCGGAGCCTTCAACGATTGTGGTCTCATCCTTCGTGACTACAACCTTGCGAGCTCTTCCAAGAAGATCCAAAGTGGTGGCATCGAGCTTCAAGCCCACTTCCTCAGAAATCACAGTTCCGCCAGTCAAAATCGCCATATCCTGCAACATCGCCTTGCGACGGTCACCGAATCCTGGAGCCTTTACTGCAACGGAGCGGAAAGTTCCGCGAATCTTATTTACAACAAGTGTTGCAAGAGCTTCGCCTTCGACATCTTCAGCGATGATTGCTAGAGGCTTGCCACTCTGCATTACCTTCTCAAGTAACGGTACAAGATCCTTTATATTCGCAATCTTTGAATTTGCAATCAAGATGTATGGATCTTCAAGAACCGCTTCCATACGGTCGGTATCAGTGACCATGTAAGGCGAGATGTAACCCTTATCAAATCGCATACCTTCGGTGAGTTCTAACTCGAGACCGAAAGTGTTGCTCTCTTCAACGGTGATAACGCCTTCTTTTCCAACCTTCTCCATCGCCTCAGCGATCATCTCACCGATTGTTGAATCAGCGGCTGAGATAGATGCGGTTGCTGAAATCTGCTCTTTAGTTTCGACTGGCTTTGCCATCGCGGAGAGTTCGGCTGAGATTGCTTCAACTGCCTTCTCAATTCCTTTTTTCAAAGACATCGGATTTGAACCAGCCGCAACGTTGCGAAGTCCTTCGCGAACTAGCGCTTGGGCAAGAACAGTTGCAGTAGTTGTTCCGTCTCCAGCGACATCATCGGTCTTCTTTGCTACTTCTTTTACTAGCTCAGCGCCGATCTTCTCCCATGGGTCATCGAGTTCGATCTCTTTTGCGATCGAGACGCCATCGTTAGTGATCGTGGGTGCGCCCCACTTCTTTTCAAGTACAACATTTCGACCGCGTGGTCCAAGGGTTACCTTTACGGCATCTGCCAAGGTATTCATTCCGCGCTCAAGACCGCGTCGTGCTTCTTCATTAAAGGCAATCATCTTTGCCATAGTTCTTCTCATCTCCCTGTTCGTAGAGGTGGTTCGGGCGACTTATCACTCTCGCCCGGCGAGTGCTAACGCCAAGCCTAGGGGGCTCTATTCCCCGCTTCAAATCCAGCGTTCTCACAGGTCAAACTCGAGACTTTTACCCGCTTGGCCCCTACCGTGCTGTCATGGCGGTCGGGATTGAAGAACGGCGCAATACCGCTCGCCTCCTCCACCGAGTTGGATTTGGGCCAAGGCCGGGACAGTTCGAGGATTACTTAGAGCTCGGATTTTCAAAGGCAGTAGAAGCATCACTTACCAGCAACTCCACATACTCACCCGACCTTGCAGCGACAATCGGGTTGTCCGATCTTGGAACTCAACCGCGACCTAATACTCAAGAGATAGTTGATTACGCCGAACGAAAAAGATTCCAACTTCGCTCCATGACACTCTGGTGGCTCGACCAGATGGTTTTAACTGATAACCCGATTGAAGAACGGATGACTTGGTTCTGGCACGGACATTGGGCTACTTCATATGCAAAAGTTGATGAACCCATTGTGATGTTTCAGCATGTAAATACCTTGCGCAAATATGCACTTGGAAATTTCCGCGAGCAAGCTAGAAATATGGTGCTTGATGGAGCACTTATATTTTGGCTCGATGGACAACGCAATACTTCGGTTGCGCCAAATGAAAATCTCTCGCGCGAGTTAATGGAGTTATTCATTCTTGGAGTTAATCGATACACGGAGGAGGATGTAAAGCAGACCGCCAAAGCGCTAACCGGTTACAAGGTAGCAAAAAGTTCCGGGGTTGTTACGCGAAACCTGCGCCAGAGCCATACTGGAACAATCTCATTTCTAGGAACAACCGGAAATTTTGATGCAATCTCACTAACGGATTTTCTAGTGAACCGAAGGGATTGCCAGCGCTTTATCCCAGAGCGACTTTGGTACAGATTTGTCTCATCGACTGCTGAATTACCTTTGAATTCCTCGATTGAAAGCGCTTTTGCATCTCGCGAGATAAAACCGGCAATAGAAGCGCTCGTGCGCCATCCGGGCTTTATTGATCCACAAAACTCCCAAGTCAAGTCACCACTTGAATGGTTAGTTTCATTAATGCGGGCTTCTAATATCTGGCCTAGCCAATTTGAACGTCCCGATTACCTAATTAATCTCTTAAATGGCTTAGGTCAGCGACCATACTTTCCACCAAACGTTGGTGGTTGGCCCGCAGATGAAGCTTGGCTCTCCGCTGCATCGACGCAAACTCGAATTTCAGCAGCGCAGTATTTGATGAAAAGAGCAGATTTGGCTTCAATCACAGCGGTTTCCCCGCGGGCTCGAATTGATGCACTTGCAAATTGGCTTGGGGTTGCAAGTTGGAGCGAGCGGACCAAGCAAGCGCTAAATGGTGCAATCCGAGATCCACAACGTCTTGCCGTGCTTGGAATTTGTAGTCCGGAATATTTGGTGAATGCATGAGGACGGGAGAGAAATGGACACAATAACAAGGCGCAAATTCATTCAAATGACGGGCGCCGGAGCGATTGCTGCAGCTGCGCACACGCTCTCAATTGAAGAGATTGCAAATGCAGCTATCTCTCGTCCACTTCCACTTGGAACACCCATACTTGTTGTAGTTACTTTGTATGGCGGAAACGATGGTCTAAATACCGTTGTGCCTTACCAAGATTCTGTTTATCAATCATTACGTCCACAACTTGCCTATAAGGAAAATCAGGTATTGCCTATTGGTGAAGGCCTTGCTTTAAATGGCGCGATGAGTGGATTTAAATCCATGTGGGATAGAAATCAATTAGCGATTGTTCGCGGAGTGGGTTACCCAAATTCAGATCGCTCTCACTTCTCCTCCATGGCAATTTGGCAGAGCGCTTCATTAACCGCAAGCAAGACCGGTTGGTTAGGTCGCTGGGTTGAAACCCAGAAAGAAGATCCACTTCTTGCTATCGGTCTTGGCTCAGTTCTTCCGCCACTTCTCGCCGGAAATCGCCGTTCTGGTTCAGTTCTTCCACTCGGTGGATTGAAGGTTCCTACCGGCTCGCTCGCTAGCGACTGTGCGAAGTTATCTTTAACTAGCGCAAATGATGATCGGCTAACTGCAATGGCTGCGCGAACTATGCGCAATCTCTTTGAGGTCTCAGATGAAGTAACTCCAATCCTGAAAGATCCCGCGCCACCAGCCTCGGATCTTCCAACAGTTGTGGGCGGTAACGCCGGAGGGGATTCAAATCTATCGGCGCAATTAGAGATTGTTGCAAAGTTAATCGCAGCCGGTTCTCCTACAAGAGTTTGGTCGGTATCGCTAGGTGGTTTTGATACTCATGCCGATGAACACACCGCACAATCAACTCTATTGGGCGCAGTATCGAATTCAATATCGCGATTCATGTCGCAAATGCGCTCTACTAATAGAAGTAAAGATGTCACCGTTCTTGTTTATAGCGAGTTTGGAAGACGTGTCCGTGCAAATGCCTCCCAAGGCACCGACCACGGAACTTCAGGTCCAGTATTTTTAATTGGCGAAAAGGTAAAGGGTGGTTTCCATGGCGAACAACCTTCTCTACAGAAACTTAAAGATGATGATCTCGCCGTTACTACAGATTTTCGAGATGTCTACGCGGCATTGCTTGAGAAGGTATTGAACACCCCGAAAGAACAAGTGCTTAGTAAATGGAGTTCGAGGTTAGAGCTAATTAATTAATTCGTTTTGCTAGCCGGGCTTCGCGTAGCCGGCGCAAACGTTTGATTAGCAAAGGTGAAGCTACAAGAGCATCTTCCCGGTCAATCAAGTTGTTCAATAATTCGTAATACTCGCGGGTCGAAAGGCCGAACTGTTCTTTTATTCCGACATCCTTTGCCCCGGCATAACGCCACCATTGACGTTCGAAATCAAGAATGCGCACCTCAAGGTCACTTAGGGCGCTCGTCGCTTCAAGGCGAATCTCTTCCATAGCCCAATATTTAACTAGAAGTTTTGAGTTTTCCGGGGATTTAGAGGGTAGCCAAAATCACCTTTATATCGGTGATAGTGGTCCACGGATTAACTATTGCAAATCTCAAGATTGGCTTACCTTCATGAGTAGATGGTGTAACAAAACCAATCTGATCATTCAATAATTTATCGCTCCATTTTTGATAATCAGAAGCTTCCCAGCCATTCTTTGTAAAAGCGACAATTGAAAGTTCCGGCTCCATAAGAAGTTTGAGATTTGGATGTTCTTTGATTAGCAAGGCGCTCTCCCGGGCTAATTCCATGGTCTTGTCCATAGCTTCGGCATACTTTTTAGTCCCATGCGCTGCAAGTGAGAACCAGAACGGCAAACCTCTAGTTCTTCTCGTTAAATGAATTGCATAGTCCGAGGGATTCCACTCACCTTTATTTAGAGTCTCGAGATACCCAGCATGTTGAGTATGAGCGTCGCGCGCAATCTCAGGATTTCGATAAATAAGCGCGCAGGCATCAAAGGGCGCAAAGAGCCACTTATGCGGATCGACAATGAAAGAGTCGGTAAGTTCCACGCCCTTGAATAGTGGTTTAGTTTTTGGTGAAGCGAGGGCTGCAAGTCCATACGCACCATCAACGTGGTACCAAATTCCACGGTCATTTGCGACCTTACCTATTCCATCTAAATCATCAATGATTCCAAGGTTTGTGGTTCCAGCTGTTGCAACTATCGCAAAAACTCTTTTCCTAGGATTACTTTCATGGAATTCATCAACTGCTTTTGCGACTTCGCGCCCTTGGAGGCGATGATTTCGATCGCATTTAATTTTTAGAATCTCTACATCCATCACACTCGCCGCGCTTTTAATTGATGAATGTGCTTCATCGCTACAAGCAATGACCCACTTCTCAATCTTTGGGTTCTTCCTCCGAGCATCATGGCGCGCGGCAACAAGAGCGGAGAGATTCCCAACAGTTCCGCCTTGCACAAATACACCTCCAGCAGTGCTTGGAAGTCCGGCTAAATCACTTAACCACTTGAGCGCTTGATTCTCTGCAAAAACCGCGCCGGCTCCCTCGAGCCAAGATCCGCCATAAAGTGCTGATGCACCAACTACTAAATCAAATAAGTTCGCCGATTCAGTTGGAGCCGATGGGATAAATGCAAGATAGCGAGGATGGTCGGTAGAAATACATGCTTGTGAGAGCACATGCTTAAATAAATCGAGAGTTCGCTCACCGCCAAGTCCGGCCTCGGTGATTGTTTCGCCGACTTCTGCATAGAGCTCGTCATAAGTCCAAGGCCCATCAAGCGGTGGATCTTTCTTTAATCTTATTAATGAATATTCGAGGATCTTTGCCGCCAGAGCATCAATCTCTTCATCGAATTCATGCATCGCCAAAAAGCGCCTTTCGCTTCGAACTTCTCACAATATTTCGTAGCATCGTCGGAAATACAAATGCATGAAGTGGAAGTACTGAGTACCAATAAAGTTGCCCACCGAGTCCGCGCGGAGAGAAAGTTGCCTCTTGCACAATTTTCACTTTGCCATCTTCACTTGAAATTCTAAATTCCAACCATGCTTTCCCAGGCAGAATCATCTCGGCATATAGCCGTAACACTTTCTCTTTCTCAACTGCTTCTACCCGCCAAAAATCAAGGCTGTCGCCGACTCTTAAGTGTTTGGGATCGCGCCGACCACGTCGAATTCCAACGCCACCAACAAGTCGATCAATAACTCCGCGCGCCCACCAGAGAAAATCTGCGCCATACCAACCGGTGTCCCCGCCGATCTGTTCTATAGATTTCCAAACGCAATCTATTGGCGCATCGGTTATCACTTCACGCTTATCTTGCAGAGTTATCTCACCAGCCCAATCAGGATCGCTCTGGGCTTTCTGCCATGGAGCGGTAATTGCATTTGCATCTGACCAACGGGTTTCAACCTGGTTGCTCGTAGTCCGTGAAAGCGCAAGATTGATAGCGGTTGTTACATCAATTAGACCCTCTTCTGGCTTGGGAATGATCGCATCGATGCTCTTCTTTGGATCTGCCACAGTTTCATTAATCAATGATCCGATTAGCGGTCGTGCCAATCTTGTTGGAACTGGTGTCACAAAACCAATCCAGAGACTAGAGAGTTTTGGCGTGAGAACTGGCACTTTGATAATCCAGCGCTTGCGCAAACCAGAACACTTAGCAAACTTCTGCATCATATCTGCGTACGAAAGAATCTCAGGGCCGCCAATATCAAAGATTCCAGAGACAGGTTTTTCTAACTTTGCCGCATTAGATAAATACCAGAGCACATCTCTAATCGCGATTGGATGGGTTCGATTCGAAACCCATTTCGGAGTGGTCATAACTGGTAATCGATGTGTTAGATGACGGAGCATTTCAAAGGATGCCGAACCCGAACCAATCACAATTCCAGCTCGTAACTCTAGAACTGGAACTGAGGTTGAACTTAATTCAACTCCGGTACGTGCACGCGATGCGAGATGTTTACTCTGTTTCTCAACATTAGCTATTCCGCCCAAATAAACAATTTGTTTTACGCCACTCGCTTCCGCAGCCTTTGCGAAATTTCGCGCCATCTCTGCTTCTAATTCATCAAAGTCGGTGCCTACTCCAATTGAATGGAGCAAATAGAAAGCTGTGTGCACGCCTTCGAGGGCGCGCTTCATCTCTTCAAAATTTGTTGCATTTCCCACCGAGACTTCAACTTCATTCGCCCAAATCTGTCCTGAAATCTTCTTCTTATCGCGCACATTTACGCGCACCGTTAGACCTTCATTAAGTAGCGCGCGCACAAGTCGACCACCGACATAGCCCGATGCTCCAGTGACGAGAATTCGGCGCGAGATAGACATGGTTAAACAGTAGACTTTCGAAGGTGTCTAGGCCAAAGGTAGTTATCTTGGGTGCGGGATTTGGTGGCCTCACGGCAGCCAAGGCGCTCGACTCCATCGCAGATGTCACTCTCGTAGATCGCCACAATTTCCAGACTTTTTTACCTTTGCTCTACCAAGTCTCGACCGCCGGCCTTGCCGCGGACCATATTGCCCATCCCATAAGAGGAGCGCTGCGCAAGACCAATATCAAATTCCGAATGGGCTCTCCTTTAACGATTGATCATAAGAATAAATCAGTAAAGCTTGATTCAAGTGAAGTACTTGATTTCGACTATCTCGTTATTGCTATGGGTTCGGCAACAAATGACTTTGGAGTTAAAGGTGTGGCTGAGCATGCTCTTGGGATGAAGAGCGTTTCTGAAGCACTTGAGATCCGCTCCTCAATCTTGCGCAGATTTGAAGATCTCTGTCGCTTTGAAGATGACACTAAATTCGCGATCACCGTAGTTGGAGGTGGACCCACCGGTGTTGAGATGGCCGGCGCAATTGCAGAATTAAAGAAGGGACCGCTTAAGTCAGACTATGCGAAGGCGGCTGCAAATATTTCAGTAAATCTTGTCGAGGCTGGGCCGCGCTTACTTCCTTCTTTCTCGCCACTTCTCTCAAATCGCACCAAGCGCGACCTGGAAAAACTTGGGGTGAATGTACTTTTGAATACTTCGGTTAGCGAAGTTAAACCAAGAATGATCTTGCTTGGTGACAAATCCAATCTGCCATCCGAAGTAACGATTTGGGCTGCTGGAGTTACTGGTGAGCCAGTAATGAAGAAATTAAATCTCCCCATCGTTGGAGGTCGCATCGAGATTGAGCCGACTCTTCAAGTCGCTAACTATCCTCATATTTTTGCAATCGGTGATATTGCTGGTGCAAAAGGAAGCGATGGCCGCTTCTTGCCAATGGTCGCTCCCGTTGCTATGCAACAAGGCCGCTACCTAAAGACTCAGATTTCAAATCTGCTCGCAAATAAACCGCTCTCACCATTCAAATATCGCGATAAAGGTTCTATGGCAACAATCGGTCGACATAAAGCCGTCGTCGAAGTTGGCCCGCTAAAACTCGCCGGAATTCCAGCTTGGTATGCCTGGTTATGGCTCCATCTCTTCTATTTATTGGGTGGTCGAAACAAGATTGGAACGATGGCGGATTGGACTTGGAATTACCTCACATTTGATCGTGGCAATCGCCACATCATGGATATCAGCTAAATCCTTAAAGCTCCATAAGCACCCTCGGGCACAAATGGTGAATTTGGTTTTACTGGGTTAATTCTTTTATAAGCGCTTCCTTGGGTCGGCCTTGGATCACTCTCACCTTTGTTTGGCCAGAACGAAAATGCTCGTTCTGCTTGGGCAGTAATTGTTAGCGAAGGATTTACACCAAGATTTGCAGTCAAGCTTGCGCCATCTACAACATGCATAGTCGGGTAATTCCAAACTCGGTGATAAGGATCAATTACTCCTTTATTGGGATCATCACTTATTACACATCCGCCAACAAAGTGCGCCGTGAATGGAGCGCTCACTAGATCACCAATATGGCCACCGGGAGTTCCGCCGTAATTTTTCGCAATTCTTCTAACAACTTCATTTGCGGCTGGAATGTAGGTTGCGTTGGGATGCTCGCTATCGTTCTTTGAAGTTAATCGCCAGCCAAAAATTCCGCGTTTTCCTCTTACCGCGATTGATGAATCTACATTCTGCATAACAAGTGCAATAACAGTCCGCTCACTCCATTTTCTAACATCCAATATCTTCGCAATCATTGCTGGCTTTGTAATCAGAGTTTTTAACCATTGACGACGGCGCGATCTTGCTGAGTGTCCATCAGTCATAACAGTCTGCAATAAGCCCATGAAATTCGAGCCTTTCCCATAGCGAACTGGTTCGACGTGAGTGTTCTCATCGGGGAAAAATGAAGAGGTAATCGCTGCCCCATTTGAAAAATCAATCTCGCCGCCATGAGGCATTACTGCGCCAACCAAAGATTCGGAATTTGTTCGCGATAACTTCCCCAAAGCCTTCGATAGTTTTGGCAACTTTTTCGAATCTTTCATCTTATGAAGCAGCTTTTGTGTGTTGTATGTTCCGGCCGCTACTACAACATCACCTGCTGTGAAAACTCTCTTACCCCCAAACCAGGCGCTGCTCTTGCGAGCAGTAATCTTCCAACCACCATTAGGCAGCTCTTCTAATGATTCAACAGTGTGCTCTGGAAAAACTTTTGCACCGGCACTTTCGGCAAGTCCTAAGTAATTCTTTGGAAGCGTGTTCTTTGCATTAAAACGACAACCCGTCATACACGCGCCACACTGTTGGCAACCGTGGCGATCTGGCCCTACGCCACCGAAATAAGGATCTTTCTCAATAATCCCAGGACCTTTTCCGAAATGAACACCAAGTGGTGCCATCTTGAAAGTGTGTCCGACCCCCATCTCTTCGGCTACATCTTTCATCGCTTTATCAGAGGGTGAGAAGTAAGGATTTTCTGCAACTCCTAACATTCTCGATGCCTGGTCATACCAAGGAAGTAACTCTGATTTCCAATCCGTGATGTGACGCCATTGTGGATCTTGAAAATATGTATCAGGTGGTTGATAAAGAGTGTTTGCATAAACGAGCGAACCGCCTCCAACTCCCGCCCCGGCAAGTACAAGGACATCAGGAAGCGCATGAATTCTTTGAATTCCGCGAAGTCCTAACCTCGGCATAAACAAGAATCTCGAGAGGCGCCAAGAGGTCTTGGGAAAATCTCTCTCAGTAAATCTTCGCCCTGCCTCAAGTACTGCGACTTTGTAACCTTTTTCTGTCAATCTGAGGGCGGCTACTGATCCACCAAAACCAGATCCAACGATGACTACATCAAAGTCGCGATTAACTGCCACTTGGAAAATCTACTTTGGAATAGAGCAGAAATACAGGTTAAAAGTAAATCGCGGGGCGACGCGGATAGTTCGCGTTGCCCCGCTATACCTACATTCGGGAAGGCTTGCGCAGTTCAACTATCCTGCACATACCCACTACGCATCGGGCACCTTTGCAAATTAACACCGCTCGATCGCTATCAGCCAACAGGTTTAATCGGTGTCAGCTGGTGAGAATTGCTGACGAATCGGATAGGGCTTAAGCCACTACTTAGACGCCAACATTCTCTCTCCGATGTAGGTAATCCCCTTTCTTCTTTCGTTAAATTCTTACTTCGTTATTTTCGTATAGAAACTTTCACTCTGCCTTACATTTGCCTCAATCAGAAATCATCTTTGCCTCTAACTTTTCATCCAGGTAGGCTCAATTCATGTCTGAGTCCAAGCGCGAGATAAAGCGTAAGCCGCACCGCACCGTCGAGGACACCGCGGAGATTTACTCAATCCTTGATGAGGGACATGTAGCTCATATCGGATTTAACGACCCGGACTCTAAAGAAGTTGTCGTTATTCCCGTTGCTTACGGACGTGATGGTGATCGGTTGCTCTTTCACGGTTCTACTGGATCGAGAATATTTATGGCGCTAAGAGCCGATGTGCAAATCTGTGCCACCGTGACACTTCTTGATGGTCTCGTCTCAGCCCGCTCACCCTTCAACTCCTCCATGAATTACCGATCAGTTATGGCATTTGGTATCCCGAAAGTTTTAGAGGGCGATGAAAAAATCGCAGCACTTAGAGCCGTTTCAGAGTCTTTAATTCCGGGGTTATGGGATGCCGGGCGTGAGCAAACTGCCAAAGAATTTGCCCAGACGATGATGGTGGAGCTGAAACTTGATGATGTGACTGCAAAGAAACGAAGTGGTGAAGCGATTGATGGTGAGGAAGATGTAAAGCTTCCTATTTGGGCCGGATATATTCCGATAAAGACTACTTTTGAAAAACCAGTTTCAAATGAAAATGCTAAACATCTTCCCGTTCCTGATTACATCAAGAACCTAATCAACTAATTACTTCTTACTTAGTAACTCTTTCATAGTATCGATTTCTAGAGCTTGGACCGTAACTATCCACTCAGCTAGCTTCATAACGCTCTGATTTTTGGAATCTACGACTTCCTTGGCCATCTCAATAGCGCCTTCATGATGCTTGATCATTCCCTCAAGGAATAACCGATCGAACTCGGCGCCCTTCGCAACAGCTAATTTCTCTATCTCGCTCTCCGAAAGCATTCCAGACATCGTGTGCCCCATGTGAGTCGAAGCATCCACTCCGGGCCAACTCTTCATCAAGACTATCTCCGGCTCTTGAGCGCCTCTTATCTGTTCGGCGAGTGCCAAGATATCTGGGTTAGTTGTATTGGTTTGAGCAAGAGCGACCATTTCCAAAGCCTGCTCGTGATGGGGAATCATCATCTCTGCGAAATTGATATCCGCTTTGCTGTATTGCGAGAGAGAATCCTCATTAGAAGAAGCACAACCAACAAGAAGTAGGCCAGAGCAAAGGAGTGCAATCAGTCTCGACATATCTAAAGAATACCTGGAGCCCCCCGTCAGGATTGAACTGACGACCTTCCGCTTACAAGGCGGATGCTCTACCACTGAGCTAGGGAGGCGTGTGGCAGTCGCCAATTATGACAGGAGTGAATTGTTTTTCTGACCGATAGATTTCAACCCGTGAAAACTCCAGTTTGGATTAGCCCTGAGACCACCTCAGTAAATCGCCTTCCGATGTTAAATATCGGACATTTAATGACGATTTCACTAGATGGTGAATGGAATTTCCAATTACTGGATCGCCCGGATCAAGAACCAAGTAAGCGTTGGCAGAGCATTCCAGTTCCGGGACTTTGGACCATGATTAATGGAGAGCAACCATTTGGCGATAAGCCAATTTATACAAATGTCCAGATGCCCTTTGATGAATTACCACCGCTAGTTCCGCAAGATAATCCGACCGGAATTTACGAGCGCGAGTTTTCCCTTCCCAGCACTTGGAAGAACAAACGAGTTGTACTTTCAATTGGTGGATTTGAATCAGTAGCAATACTTTCCATAAATGGAAATGAGGTTGGCGTTGCAAAGGACTCACGTCTCGCCTCGGAATTCGATATCACTAATTTCGTTGGAAATGGCTCTAATCAGATTCAGATAAAAGTAATTAAGTGGTCTGATTCCACTTTCATTGAGGATCAAGATCAATGGTGGCATGGGGGAATTACTAGATCTGTAAAGCTATATGCAACGGAAGAAGTTTTCATAGAGCGGCTCTACCCAACTCCTGGGCTAATGAGTGATAACAAGACCGGAACACTGCATGTACGGGCTCATATAAATTCCATTAATAACGCCCCAATAGGGAATTACAAGCTAC
>JACCDM010053088.1_pt1 | contig 30038 bp, 27 predicted proteins | sample 7445851 | NCBI WGS metagenome assembly JACCDM01 (sample SAMN15323438, study PRJNA562643) | freshwater metagenome | isolation source: river surface water | place: USA:Blue River Watershed | collected 2017-08-16
AAATCGCTATGCCGACAGGCGAGCAGTTGGTTGAAAAAATCGCTGATTGGGAGGGGCAGGTTTTGCCGAATTTGTACTGGGGTTTTATTTGGCGAAAAGCTAAAGAATATAACGTTGACCATTTTAAGGCGACTGATGCCGTAATTAGATCCGGTGAAAAACCAGAGGCTGAAAAATTCAATATTCGAAACGCCATCCATCAAATTTTTGATATTACTGGACAGGCTAAGAGTTTTTTGGGTCAGATGGGTTTTAACGGACACCAATCTTCCATGCCGCCCCTTGATATAAAGCTATCTGATGATTATTACTTTCGAGGAGAGGTTGTTAACAGTTTGAAAGCGGATAATGAGTTCGGTCTCTTTTACAAAATTTCCGAAATCGTTAAACACTACCAGCCATTCAGCATCGACGAAATGCTCGATTCGATTAAAGTTGGCAAAATTGATGTAAGTAAATGGACTGGCAAAACCGAAAATGACGAGGCTGAAAGAGGGGAGTTAATCAAAGCAGGCAAAGATTTAATCGCTCTGTTTCTTCTGCAAAGTGAGGACAAAAAAGTTTTTGAGACTGAGTCAATTTGCTGGTATCACCACCTGCGCAACGCGATAATCACTTGTGGAAAAAACAAAAAAGAGATCGAAGAAAAGTTAGAAAATTTCGTAATAATTTCCTTCAACTACGACCGCAGTTTGGATTATTTTTTGCGTACTCGAGTTGGTGAATTTTATGATAAAATCAGAGTGATTTATCCTTACGGATCGCTTGCTGGCGACGAGAAACATGTTCGAGATGGGCGTTGGGATGTGGAAACAAAAGATTATCAAGAACTCCCCTACGAGGCAGCAAAAAAAGCAAATTCTTTTCAGAAAAAATGGGAGAATTTCCAAAAGGCAAAAGGGCTAGCAGCTGATCTAAAAGTGATTGGCGAATTGGAAGAGGATGATAAAGGACGGAAAAAAATCGAGGAGATGCAAGAATGCATTAAAATCTTTGGTGCAGCCTATTTTCTTGGATTCGCTTTTCACAAAGAAAATTGCCGAATTATGGGGATGGATAAGGATTTTTCAAAAAAATGTAATCAGTTCAAATCCGATCTAAGCGATAACAAAACCAGGGTATTTTTTACAAATTTTGGCGAAAGCATGAAGACAAAAAATTTATTTCATTCGTTTTTTGGACCAAGTGTTAATCGCTCTCCTTTTTCCCAATCTTCTTCGAAAGGCGCTTTCGACGCTCTCGCTCACGACTTCGATTTTAATCTTTAACTCAAAGCAAAGACAAAGTCATGTTCCACATCAAATCAAAATCTGATTACGACCAGCAATATCAAGTATCGATCGATGATCCGCAGAAATTCTGGGGTGAGGTTGCGGGGGAATATTTTTGGTTTCAAAAGTGGTCGGAAGTTTCGAATTGTGATTTGTCGCAGGCGCGAATTAGGTGGTTTGAAAATGGTAAAACTAACATTGCTTACAACTGTCTGGACCGGCATTTGGCGCGGCACGCGGAGAAGATTGCGATTATTTGGGAGGGGAATGATCCGTCAGAAAAAAATCGCAAAATAACTTACAAAGAACTTCATGAAAAAACCTGCCAGTTCGCGAATTTATTGATCGCGCGTGGGGTTAAAAAAGGTGATCGCGTTTGTATTTACATGCCGATGATTCCTGAAAGTATTTTTGCAATCCTTGCCTGTGCTAGAATTGGCGCGGTTCATTGTGTGGTGTTTGCTGGATTTTCCGCTAAGGCTTTGGCTGATCGAATCAAAGATTGTGAGGCGAAAATTTTGATTACGGCGGATGTGCTTTTTCGTGGAGATAAAAAAATCGAGCTCTTTGAAATCGCTAAGGACGCGGCTTCGCAGTGTGTGGCGCTTGAGGAAATAATTTTGTTTGAACGCGAGAATCAACCTTTGCGAGATGAAGTTTCTGATTCAATCAGGCGATTGCAAACAGCGCGAGTGTTGGTCTGGCAAGACGAAATAAAAAACTTCCCCACCACTCACCAAGCCGAAATTTGCGACGCTGAAGATCCGCTTTTTATCCTTTACACTTCTGGCTCCACGGGCAAGCCGAAGGGCATTTTACACACCACCGGCGGCTACATGACTTACGCGGGATATTCTTTCAAAAATGTTTTTCAGTGCGAAGAAAATGACGTATTTTTCTGCTCTGCCGACATTGGCTGGATCACGGGTCACAGCTATTTAGTTTATGGGCCACTTTTAAACGGCGCGACGATTTTAATGTTTGAAGGAATCCCAACTCACCCAACGCCAGCGCGCTTTTGGGAGGTTATTGAAAAGCATAAAGTAAATATTTTTTACACCGCTCCAACTGCCATCCGCGCTTTGATGCAAAAGGGCGACAGTTTTGTTTTGGGCCATGATTTATCGTCACTAAAAACTTTAGGATCGGTTGGTGAACCAATAAACGAAGAGGCTTGGCAGTGGTTTTTTGAAAAAATAGGAAACAAAAAATGTCCAATTGTTGACACTTGGTGGCAAACTGAAACTGGTGGAATTTTAATCTCAACAATGTCTGGCGTCTTCGACAGCAAGCCAGCGCATGCCGGTTTGCCTTTGCCTGGAATTATGCCGATTTTATTCGACGATGCGGGTAAAAAAATTACGCAAAAAAATAAAGTTGGAAATCTTGCCTTGGCGCAACCTTGGCCAGCAATGGCTCGCGGCGTTTGGGGCGATTTTGAAAAATTTTCTAAAACTTATTACGAACCATTTTCTAATCATTATTTTGCTGGCGATGGTGCATTTCAAAATGATGATGGATCATACAGAATCATAGGTCGGACCGATGATGTTATAAAAGTTTCGGGTCATCGTTTGGGAACAGCGGAAATTGAAAATGCTATTAATTCTCACGAAAAAATTGCAGAATCTGCCGTAATTGGCGTACCTCACGAAATCAAGGGCGAAGCGATTTACGCCTTCGTAATTACAAAAAGTTCCGCACAAAATTTCGCAGAAGAAATCACTGAAATAATCCAAAAAGAAATTGGCGCGATTGCTAAACCAGAAAAAATTTATTTTGTCGCCGATCTTCCAAAGACTCGTTCGGGAAAAATTATGCGACGAATTCTGAAAAAAATTGTTGCAGGCGAAGAAGATTTGGGTGATGTTTCAACCCTTGTCAATCCTGAGGCGATTGAGCAATTAAAAAATTTGAAATAATGCAGCTTACTTTACTTAAAGCCAAAATTCATCGCGCCACAGTTACTCAAGCGGATCTTAACTATGAAGGTTCAATTTCAATCGATACCGATCTTTTGGAAGCTTCAGGAATTTTAGTTCACGAAAAAGTTGATGTGTTGAATATCAATAATGGTGAACGTTTTACGACTTATACAATTCCGGCTAAAGCTGGTTCGGGCGCGATTCAGGTTAATGGTGCGGCAGCAAGAAAAGTTCATGCGGGCGATCATGTAATTATCATCGCTTACGCATCATTTTCAGGTGACGAAGCTAAGAAATATCAGCCTACAGTAATCTTGGTTGATGACCAAAATCGTGTGAAGAAATAGCTCGCTTGCATTTAAAAAACTCATCCGTAAGGTGCGCCGCCTCTCTTTAGATGACCCATAAAATTAATTTCAAAACAAGGTAAACTTATGAAAAGAACTTGGCAGCCAAGTAAAATCGTGCGCAAAAGAAGACACGGATTTAGAGCAAGAATGGAGTCTGTTGGCGGACGTAAAATCCTAGCTCGTCGCCGTGCTAAAGGACGCGCTTCTTTAACTGTTTAATTGCAAGTTGTCAGCTGACGGTTTTTAGTTGTTATCAGTTAGCAACTAACCGTCAACACAACTGACACAAAGATGAAAATCCTTCACATCAAAAAATCTGCAGAGTTCCAAAAGATCGGTAAAAAAGGTCAAAAATTTTATTCTAAAACCGCTCTGCTTCTTTCGCTTCCTTCCTCACAAAGTTACTTCCAAAATTTAATAGAAAATAAAAAAGCTAAAGATTTTTGCCGTGTTGGTTATACTGTTGCAAAGACGGTTAGTAAATCAGCAGTGGTCAGAAATCGCGCCAAAAGACAATTGCGCGAAGCTTTCAGAGCCTTGTCATTATTGCATGCAAAGAATCATCACGATTATGTGGTGATTGCCAGAAAAGAAATTATCGATGCTGACTTTGACAAAATTTTTGCTGATTTGAAATTTTGCTTGAAGAGAATCCATCAAGCGCAGAGCGCTTCTACAAAGATTGAGAATTCTAAAAAAACATGACCGAAGCAGAAAAAATCAAAACAAAAAAATCAAAAATTCCCTATTTTTTTTATCTATTTTTTGCGGTGATTTTTGCCGTAAATATTTTTTATATCTACATTTCGCAAAAGACGTGGCGCGGCATTGTGACCCAAGATTCTTATCATAAAGGACTGCATTACGACGAGGTAATTGCTAGCGCGCAAAAGCAAAAAGAGTTGGGCTGGAATTTAAAAATTTCTTACAAAAATCTAAAAAATAAATCTGGAGAATTGGAAATTTTTCTCTTCGATAAAAATAATAAAAAAATTTCTGATGCCACTGTAACTGCTTATTTCAAGCGTCCAACCCAAGATGGAAAAGATTTTTCGCAAGAATTGCAAACGGTTGGTGAGAAATATTTTGCCAAAATTGATTTTCCGCTAATTGGTCAATGGCAGTTTATAATCAATGCCAACAAGGGCGAAGATCATTTTCAGGAATCTAAACGTTATGTGGTGCAATGATAAAATCTTGTTGGCATTGCGGCGAAGATACTAAAAAAATTACAGAAGATTTTTGCTGTGTTGGATGTGCTGCGGCTTACAAAATCATCAACAAACTTGGTTTTGAAAATTACTACAAATTGCGTGAAATAAATTTGGCGACAGGAAAAATTAAGCCAGAAATTTCTGATATTCCCGATATTTCGGAATTTATTTTTGAAGAAAAAGATGGTGCAAATTCTATCTCGTTGATGATTCAAGGAATGCATTGTGCAGCTTGCGTTTGGCTGATTGAGAGCATTTTAAAAAAACAAAAAGATGTTATTACTGCTCGCATCAACCTTTCCAGAAAAACTTTATTTTTACGTTTTTTAGGCGACAAAAAAACTGGCAACGATTTAGTAAAATTAATTCACGATATTGGTTATAAACTTCTGCCTTTTGACGAAGAAATTCTAAATTCTGCCGATAAAAAATATAACGACTCAATATTGCGAGCGCTTGCGGTTGCTGGTTTTGGTGTTGGCAATATTATGTTATTTTCTTTATCGCTGTGGTTTTCTGGCGCGGTTGATATGGGCGTTAGTACCAGAAATTTGCTGCATTTTTTTTCATCTCTCATCGCGCTTCCCGTCATTATTTTTTCGGCGCGACCATTTTTTTCATCGGCTTGGAAGTCAATAAAACAGGGCTATCCCAACATGGATTTGGCAATTTCGATTGCGATTTTTTTGGCGTGCGTTGTCAGTTTGCTTGAAACTTTTAGAAGCGCGAGCCATGTGTATTTTGACTCGGCGGTGATGTTGATTTTCTTTTTGCTGATTGGTCGCTATTTAGATTTGAAGGCGCGTAAAAAAGCATTTGCGGTGGCGACTGAATTTACGATGCTCGCTGCTAGTTTTGGAAGAGTTGAAAAAAATTCTAAAATCAAAATTCTGCCAAGTCGACAATTGCTTGAAGGCATGATTTTAGTGGTTGCGGTGGGTGAAAAAATTGCGGCGGATGGAATTGTAGTTGAAGGCGAAAGCGAAATTGATACGTCATTAATTACCGGCGAATCTTTGCCAAAAAATATTTCTAAGCATGACGAAGTCTTCGCTGGCACGCTTAATTTAACGGCTCCGCTTAAAATTAAAATTACCAAATCGCCGCAAAATTCTTTGCTTTCAGAAATAATTCGTTTGAGCGAAGAAGCTGAAAACAAAAAAAATCACTATATTCGTATCGCGGATTATCTGTCAAAATTTTATACGCCGACGGTTCATTTGATTGCTTTCGCGACGTTTTTATTTTGGCTGAAAAATGGCTGGGAAATTGCCTTGATGAATGCGACTGCCGTTTTGATTATTACTTGTCCATGCGCTCTGGCACTGGCTGTGCCAATTGTGCAAACTATTGTGATTTCAAATTTTATTAAAAAAGGAATTTTGGTAAAATCGGGCGAAGCCTTGGAAAAGCTGCGTGAAATTGATGTGATCGTATTTGACAAGACGGGAAGTTTGACGATTGGTGCGCCGAAATTAATTAAAATAATTTCGCTTAAGGGCGACGAAAAATATTTAAAACTTGCGGCAAGTCTTGCAAAAAATTCTCGTCATCCAATTGCTCAGGCGATTCTAGCAAGTTATGATGGAGACTTGTTAGAGCTGCAAGTCCAAGAGAATCAGGGCTTAGGACTATCCGCAAATTTTGAAAATAAAATTTTACGACTTGGACGCAAAGATTTTTGTAAGATAAAAAGTGATTTTGTAAGTGATGAAAATTTACTTTCTTGCTTCATGAAATTTGGTGAAAATGAATTGGTATTTTTATTTTCTGACGAAATTAAATCTGACGCCAAACAAGTAATAGAAAGACTCCAAGTTATTGGTAAAAAAATAATTCTGCTTTCTGGCGATAGCGAAAATGCCGTAAAAAATGTGGCGCAAGAACTTAAAATTTCAGAATTTTATTTTGCGCAGACGCCAATTTCAAAAGTGCAATTTTTAGAAAAATTAACATCAGAAAATAAAAAATTTGTGATGATTGGCGATGGTCTTAATGACGCGCCAGCTTTGGCTTTAGCGCATGTTTCAATTTCTTTTTCTCGCGCTTCTGACATTGCGCAAAATATTGCTGACATCGTAATTCAAGGGCAAAAATTAATGCCAATTATTGACGTAATTTCTTCTTCGAAAAAAGCGATTTCATTGATGAGGCAAAATCTTTTAATTGCCTTAGTTTATAATTTAATTGCCGTGCCTTATGCAATTGCTGGTCATGTTGTGCCACTGATTGCTGCAATTGCAATGTCGTCCTCTTCGCTTCTGGTTTTATTTAATTCTCTACGAATGAATTCCAAAAAATGTCAGTCTTAATTTTTCTAATTCCGATCGCTCTTGCTATGGCTTTACTTGGGTTGGTTGCTTTTTTATGGAGCTTAAAAACTAAGCAATATGACGATTTAGAAGGTGCTGCGAGTCGCATTTTATTTGATGATGAAGATGCGGTGAAAAAAAATGATGAGAAGAAATAGATTTACCATTGTCTTTTGGAAGGTGCTGAATTACTTTTCTGGCGCATTGCTGCCAAAGCTTGTGGGCTTTGGTTTTAGCGTAAAATTTCAAAATAAAATCCCAGCAAAAATGACTAGAATTTCTCTTCAGAATTTCTGCAAAACTCTTTTTGTTTTGCTTAGTTTGTCCTCAGTTTCTTGTGCTAGAGGCGGCAATGAAGGATCGTCATTTCGCATTGTTGGGTTAAATGGCGAATCGCGTCAGGTTCAAACCAGAATGCCAGAATTGAATGCCAGAATACTCGAATCTCAAGGTCGCCAAGTTTCGCAACAAAATGCTCCTCAAGCTGGGCAGCCACAACAGCCGGCGCCAGCTTCACAAAATCAACAACAATTTACCGCTTCTTCAAACGCTGATTTTGGTACCGATAAAAATTCTTCGGATGCCTTGAAAGATACTGCTCAAGCTGATCAAGGTAAGCCAACTTACAGTTTGGTGAAGACTCAAGCGGTTCCTAAAAACGAACAAAAATCAGACAGCTCAACTTCGGTGGGCGCGCTGGAAGAAAAAGATCCAGAGATTCAATTTGATTTAGATGATTCGGGAAAATCTGAGAAAAAATCTCATAAAAAAATGAAATTAAAATCAGAAAAATCTGCATCGAATAAAGGCGAAGAAGCTGAAGAAGTGCCAGTTTCTAAAAGTCAAAAGAAGGGGATTTTTGTGCAAACGGGATCTTTTTCTACCGAAGAAAATGCCAAGCAAGATTTAGCTACCGTGCAAAAATTCAATAAAGGCAGAATCGAGGAAGTTGAAATTGGGCATAAAAAAATCTATCGCGTGATTTTAGGTCCATATCCAAATGTTGTAAAAGCTAAAGCCGCAGTGCAAAAGATTAAAGGCGCCGGACATGAGGCAATTGTTGTTAAAAATAAATAGGATTTGCAGGCATGAAATTTACAAATTTCTCGGCAAGTTTTTTTTTGAAAGGCGTTTTTACTTTGGCGTTAATTGGTCTGACATCTTGTGGAACTAACGATAAGTGGGATCAAAATAAAACTTTCAGCGGACGATATGGCAAAGATATTGAAGGCATTAAAGCAAGCAGAATAGATCCGTCGGCGGTTAAATTAGATACCAACACTAAGCTAGAATTTACCGCCCCAATTGACCAAGATGTGGCGCGCTATTCCAACACCAATATTGCGGTGCCAGAATATTATACCACTCAACAATTTTCGAATCAGCTAGTCGCCTCCTCAAGATTTCAGTTTCCAGCCGAAATGTTCGAAAATAATTACACTCCGCCAATCAGTTCTCCTTTTAGAAGAATTGGTGCTGAGTTTGATGCAATTGACGTGCCGACCCAAGATGCCTACGGCGTAAAAGCCGGAATATCGGACAAAGAATATTTATCAGTCAGTCGAAAATTATTGCAGAAAAATGTTGATCAGATCAATAAAGAGCGCACTTCAGACGATGTTGAAAATAGTGAAATTTTGATTTCCGAACAAAGAAAATTGAAGCGCAAAGAGAAGATGATAAGAATTTTTGGACAAGAATCGGTTACGGTTGAAGATGATGCCAAATCTTCTGTCGCAAGTAAATCGGGCGATGATAAAAATATAAAATCCAAAGACGATGCTGGTAAAAATAAAGTGACCAATAAAGATAAAAAGGCGAAGGTGGATCAGGTTGTTGCTGCTCCAGTGGTGGTTCCAACTCCACCTCCGACGGGTCCTAGAAATAATCCAGTTCCGCCAGTTGCGGCTTCAAAAATTCCAACCTCGTCTTTGCCCGTAAACAATTAAAATTAAACTCATGAAGAATTTAAAAAATTCTTACATTTTATTTTGTCTGATTTTTGTGCTAATAGCTTCTCCAAGCTATGCCGCACATCATAAAAAAACTCCGACAAAATCAGCTGTAAAAAAAAGTAGTGTAAAAAAAGTCTCTGCGAAAAATGTTAAGCTTCTTGCTGAGCCAGAAGCTGCAATTCCTAATTCGCCAGAATTGAAATCGGCGGCAATGATTCGCGATTTACAAGAAGCGCAATTTTATTTTTTGCTCGACGCTAATACTAAAGAAGTTCTTCTGGCAAAAAATCCTGACGTTCGTATTCCACCATCTTCGATGACGAAAGTGATGACGGCTTATGTTGTTTTTGATCAAATCAAAAACGGTCGCGTCAGTTTTGAAAATCAATGCATGATTGGCAAAGATGCTTGGCGCAAATCGGGATCGAGCATGTTTTTGAATTACGGCGACATCGTTACAATTGACGAATTGCTGCAAGGATTGTTAGCGGTTTCAGGAAACGATGCCGCAATTGCTTTGGCTGAAAGCACTGCCGGCGGCATTAATAATTTCGTCGCTTTGATGAACCAAAAAGCCAAAGATCTTGGCTTGACCAACAGTCGTTTTAGAAATCCTCACGGTCTTTACGAAGAGGGTCATTATATGAGCGTGCGCGATTTGGCGACTTTAACTTCCCGCATTTATTCAGACTTTCCGCAATATTCTCATTATTTAGGAATTCAGGAATTTACTTATCGCAACATCAAGCAAATCAACCGTAATCCTTTAATCAAAGGAAATTACGAAGGAATTTTGGGTGGTAAAACTGGTCACACCGATGCTGGCGGATATGGCGTTTTGGGTGCGGTTAAACGAGATGACCGCATGTTGATTGCGGTCGTAAATAAAGTTCCAACTCCAAAAAAAAGAGCGGCTTTGATTGTGGAGCTGATGGATTACGGATTTGAGAACTACAATAAATTGACGCTATTTAATAAAGATCAAGAAGTGACCGAAATTCCAACTTGGCTTGGCGTGGAATCGGAAGTTAAGGCGGTGACGGATCGTGAAGTTTCGTTCAATCTTCCGCGCGCAAAATCACTCGATAATATTAGTGTAACCACAAAATTTAAAGGACCTCTCTACGCGCCAATTGCAAAGGGCGAAAGAGTTGGAACTTTATATGTTGAAATCAAAGGTTATAAGATTTTGGAATACCCGCTTTTTGCCAAGGAAAGCGTTGACAAAGCTGGATACTTAAAAAGAATCAACCAGATTCTGCGCTATAAAATGGCCGGATTCTTTAAGAACCTATCATAAGAGCACCTCTAAAATATGCCAAAATCCGTGGTTAAAAAAGACTCGTGACAGGTTCTAAGATTTTTGACGCAAAATAAACTTCAAACAATATTCGATATTATGGACATGAAATCTCTTATGCGTCAGGCGCAAGAAATGCAAAAAAAGATGCAGAAAATTCAAGATGAAATGGCAAATGCCAATTTCGAAGGTTCGGCTGGTGGAGGAGTGGTAAAAGTTATTATCACTGGCGCCGGAGTTGCGAAAAAAATTTCAATTGATGACTCTCTAATCAAGCTAGATGAAAAAGAAATTCTTGAAGATTTGGTGGTTGCTGCTTTTAACGACGCTAAAAATAAAGCCGATGAAGGTTCAGCCAGTTCGATGCAGTCAGTTACAAATGGAATTCCGCTTCCTTCGGGATTTAAATTCTAAACCCGAAAATTCTAATAATTTTTTAAAGGCGTCTCTAAAAATAGGCCAGTTTCTAACTGGTAAGTTGGCCTATCTCAATAAATTTCCAGTTTTTTAAATACTATATGAAAGTTAAGTTGTGTGGTTTTACTGAGGCTGCTTCATTGGCGGCAGCGATCGCCAATAAAGCTGATTTTATCGGTTTTGTTTTTGCTTCAAATTCTCTTCGTTATATTGATCCAGAAAAGGTGGTTGAGCTTGCTAAAATAGTTCCGCCTACAATCAACAAAGTTGCTGTTTTTGCCAACACTGATTTGGAAATTATTAAGAAGGTTTATAAAAACCTAAATCCGCAATATTTTCAATTTCATGGCTCTGAAACGCCAAAATTTTTACAAAAAATTCGCGAAATTTTCCCTAAAGTAAAAATTATCAAAGCCTTCAAAATCGCTAATCGCCAAGATTTAAAAGATGTCAGAAATTTCGAATCTGTTTCCGACATGTTCCTTTTTGACAGCAAACCAAAAACTGTAAATGAGCCCTTTGGCGGCTCAGGGCAAGCTTTCGATTGGAAATTATTATTCGGATTTAGAAGCAGAAGAGAGTGGTTTTTGTCAGGCGGTATTGATATTACAAATGCTCTTGCAGCCTCTAAAATTACTGGCGCGCGCGCAATTGATGTTTCGTCGGGAATTGAAAAAACTCGTGGCGAAAAATCTGTTGAGCTAATTGAGCAGCTAATGAAAAAAGTAAAAACCAATGTTGCTTAAGATCAGAGATTTTTTATTCGGCGACCCGCGCGACCCTTTCGACAAAGAGACCAGAAAGCATATTTCTCTGGTGGCATTTTTGGCTTGGGTCGGACTTGGCGCCGATGGAATTTCATCTTCTTGCTACGGTCCTGAAGAAGCCTTCATGGCTCTTGGAACTCACGAAGAATTGGCGATTTATTTAGCAATCGCCACCGCCTTCACAGTTTTCATCATCTCTTACGCTTATACTCAAGTTATCGAATTATTCCCTAAGGGTGGCGGTGGATATCGTGTTGCGACTCGTCTTCTGGGGAAAAATGCTGGACTAGTTTCTGGTTCGGCACTTTTGATCGATTACGTTCTGACCATTTCAATCTCGGTTGCCAGCGGCATTGACGCCATTTTTAGCTTTCTGCCAATTGAGTGGCAGCCCATAAAAATAATCATCGCGATATTATTTGTCGGCATCCTTGCCATGCTGAATTTACGCGGCATGAAAGAGTCGATAAAATTTTTAATGCCAATTTTTTTAGGCTTCATCATCACGCATTTTTTTCTGATTGTTTATGGAATTGCCGCGCACCATTCCGGAGTGGTTGAATTGATGCCGCGCGCGATTAGCGAATCTTCGGAATTAAAAAGTTCGGCTGGGTTGGTTTTTGTAATTTCGCTATTTTTAAAAGCCTTCTCGATGGGTGGCGGCACTTACACCGGTCTTGAAGCTGTCTCGAATAATGTTCACTCTCTTGCTGAACCGCGAGTTAAAACCGCAAAATTTACGATGTTCATCGTTGCTGTATCTTTGGCATTTATGGCGGCGGGAATTATCATGCTTTATTTGCTTTGGGATGTCGTAAAAATTAACGGCCAAACTTTAAACGCGACGGTTTTTTATACGATTACCGAAAATTGGCATATTGGCGAGTTCCAGCTTGGTGCCGCAATTGTTCCAATTGTTTTAGCGCTTGAGGCTGGACTTTTGATCGTTGCTGCCAATTCAGGTTTTTTAGCGGGTCCAAGCGTGGTCGCAAATATGGCTGCCGACGAATGGATGCCAAAATCTTTCAGCTCTTTATCCAGTCGTTTAGTGGTAAAAAATGGTGTTTTATTTATGGCGATTTCGGCGGTGTTGACGCTTTTAATCACTGGCGGATCGGTGCATATTTTGGTTGTGCTTTATTCGATCAACGTATTTATCACTTTCTCGATGTCGCTCTTAGGCCTTACAATTTATTGGTTCCGCAATCGCAAAAGAAAACCACATTGGAAAAGAAAATTAATTGTCGCTGCTCTGGGCTTTATATTATGTTTCGCGATTTTAGTGGTTACAACTTTCGAAAAATTTTACGAAGGTGGTTGGGTAACATTAGTTATCACGTCAGTATTTATCGGGATCGGCTGGTGGATTAAACGTCTTTACAGAAATTTCAAAATGCGTTTGGCACAAACAGAATTGCAATTTTTTGATTACGAAAATATTGCTCCCACATTAGAAGAGTTAATCATCGATAAAAATGCGCCAACTGCCGCAATCATTGTTGATCAAACTTTTGGTAGTGGCATGAATTGTTTGCTGCAAATCAAAAAATTATTTCCGGGAATTTTTAAGAATTTTATTTTTGTCACAGTTGGAGAAGTTGATTCTAACACTTTCCGCGAAGAACAAAGATGGCGCGAGATGCGCAGAAAAACCAAAACTTCTTTACGCAAATATCGTAATTACTGCAACGCTAACGGTCGCTTCGCTAAAGCTTATGTTGGTTATGGAACTGATATTGTTGAAAAAATAACTCAACTCACGGGTCGCGTCAGTAAAGATTATCCCAATGTCGTGTTTTTTGGCACCAAATTTATTTTCGATAATGAAAATATTTTTACCCAAATTTTATATAACCACGTTCCCTACATCATGCAGCGCCGCCTTCATGTGCGCGGGCAAAACATGGTAATTCTTCCAATGAAAATATAGCTTAATTAATTTGATGTGCTCTTTCTTCGAAGGCGCTCATCATTTTCTGCGTCGCCTTCTCGAAAATTCCGCCCAGCATTTTTGATAGAAAAATTGAGTTAAATTCAAAATCGATAAAAAATTCCACTGCGCAATCGCCATTTTCTAAATCACGAAATTTCCAACGATTGATCAATTTTTTGAATGGACCCTCAATCGCTTCAACATCGACAAAATAGCTGCCATCAAGGTTTTGACCATGCTTTACATCTGATCGATATTTCTCAAAAAAATTTTTAAAATTAATCAAAAGATCGGCTTGCAAATTATGGTCGGAAATTTTTTTGATAATTTTTGCCTGTTTGCACCAAGGTAAAAATTCTGGATATTTTTCAATATCCATCACTATTTGATGAATTTTCTTCGCGCTGTAAGGAAGAATTTTGGTTTGAGTGAGAGAAGGCATTTTAAAAAAATTACATTCCGCCAAGGCCGGAGTTGCGATGTTCTTTCATCATTTCCTGCATTTGTGCTGGAGAAATTTTGCCAACTTTTGCCATCATTTTTTGCATCTGTTTATATTTTTTTAGCAAACGATTAACTTCTTGAATCGTACTGCCAGCGCCGCGCGCGATGCGATGTTTGCGTGATGAATTTAAAATATCAGGATTTCGTCTTTCTTTTTTCGTCATCGATAAAATCAAAGCTTCTTGGCGTAACATTTCTTTTTCAGCATCGCCCAATTTTCCGAGATGTTCTTTTAGTTGCGACATTCCAGGTAAAAATTTCATCATGCTGCCAATGCCGCCCATCTTGCGCATATTGCGGATTTGTGAAAGCAGATCGTTCAAATCAAAATGACCTTTTTGCATTTTTTTGGCCGATTTTTCCATCTCTTCCATGTCGAACATTTCTTGGGCTTTTTCGACCAAAGAAACTACGTCGCCCATGCCCACAATTCGTGACGCGATGCGATCAGGATTGAATTCTTCCAACTCGTCAGATTTTTCACCAACGCCGATAAATTTAATCGGACAATTGGTTGCAGCTTTCATGGTTAAAGCTGCGCCGCCGCGCGAATCGCCGTCTAAACGGGTTAAGATTATTCCGCTTAATTGTAATTTTTCGTTAAAAATTTTTGCGACATTCACTGCATCTTGACCAATCATCGCATCAACAACCAGCAAGATTTCTGTAGGATTGGCGAGGTTTTTAACCGCAATCAATTCTTGCATTAATTCTTCATTAACATGAGTTCTTCCGGCGGTATCTAAAATGATGACATCATGCCCAACTTCCTTGGCTTTGTTGATCGCGCGCTTGGTGATTTGGAGTGGATTTTCGCTTGGAATTATTTCCAAAGAATCGACAAAAATTTTATTTGCCAAAATTTCTAACTGAGTTTGAGCCGCTGGCCTGTAAGTATCAAGCGATGCGAGTAAAACTTTTTTGTGATTTTTATTTTTTAAACGCAGCGCTAATTTTCCTGAAGTTGTAGTTTTCCCAGCGCCTTGCAAACCCACCAACATAATGATGACAGGCGGTTGTGCGTTAAAATTAATTTCAGAACGTTCGCTTCCTAAAAGTTTTACCAGCTCGTCGTGAACAATTTTGACGATCATTTGACCAGCCGAGATGCTTTTAATCACCTGTTGCCCCAGTGCTTCAGCTTTTACTTTTTCGATAAAATCTTTAGCGATTGGCAAGCTGACATCGGCTTCCAGAAGTGCGATACGAATCTCGCGTAGCGTGGCCGCTAAATCATCTTCCGAGACAAATTTTTTGCCGGAAATTGTGTTAAAAATTTTAGTGATCTTGTTGGAAAAATTATCGAGCATCGAAGAGATTTTTTAAGTTTTCTGGAATTTTTTTAGGACGGTAAGTTTCAGAATCAATACAGACGATTACTACTTCCATTGTAGACAATAGTTTGTCGTCTTTCCTTACTTCTTGGTGCATGATTAGCGAAGTGCCAGCGGTTTTTATAACTTCGGCAGTTACTTCGATTAAATCGTCAAGTTTGGCTGATGATAAATATTCGATTTCGCAGCGACGTACGACGAAAATTAATTTTTCGTCACGCACTAAATCGGACTGCGAAACTTGAAGATGGCGTAAATATTCGGTGCGAGCTCTTTCGCAAAATTTAAGATAGTTGGCGTGATAAACTATTCCGCCAGCGTCGGTATCTTCGTAATAAACGCGATATTTTACAGAAAAATTATGCGACATTGGTATAACAATTCGGTGTTTCGTAAAGCTTGATGCTAACGCATTTGACGTTTTTTTCAGCAAAAAGTTTTGGGCAAATTTCTTCAAAAATATATTTCGCGATGTTTTCAGCTGTTGGGTTTTGCGTGATATAATAAATTTTTTGTCCAGTTTCTTTGGCAATATTTTCGCCCAGATTTTTATCGGCGATTGAAAGAATTGTGTTGTGATCAAAATTGTTATCGATCCAAGTCCCTAGCACTTCGCGGATCACTCCAAAATCAATTACGCGCCCAAGATTATCTAATTCTTTTGCCGCAAAAGTTGCTTCCAAAGCGTAGCGATGACCGTGCAGCATTTTGCATTTGCTTTCGTGATTGATGATGCGATGTGCGGCATCAAACTCGATGCGTCTTGTACAAGTAATCATTGAGAAATTGTTTTTTGTGTTGGAGATTGCAAAGTGCAATTAAAGTCGCCAGCTCAGAATTATCAACCTTCTTTAAGCCATGTCAGAAATCTTAAAAAATTTAAAGTTTGATCAAAATGGATTGATTCCAGCAATCGCTCAAGATGCAAAAACCGGTGAAGTTTTGATGATGGCTTGGATGAATTTGGAAAGTTTGGAACTTACTCTGAAAAGTGGTTGCGCCACTTATTTTTCGCGTTCACGAAAATCTTTGTGGAAAAAAGGCGACACTTCTGGACACTTACAAGAAGTGGTTTCGATTCACGCGGATTGCGACTTCGATTGTATTTTATTAAAAGTAAATCAAACGGGAGTGGCTTGTCACACTGGTCAAAAAAGCTGTTTTTTCAATAAAATTTCATAACAAATCAACGAGTGATTTATGAATTTAACTTGGTTGGAAATATCTAAATCGGCGCTTTTAAACAATGTTGCCGAGATCAAAAAAAATCTAGCTCCAGAAACAAAATTTATGGCGGTGATTAAGGCTAACGCTTACGGACACGGGCTTTTAGAAGTGGTGAATGCGATTAAAAATAAAGTTGATGCTTTTGCAGTTTTTGATTTTGACGATGCGATTTTTCTGCGAGGTAAAAAATTAACTAAACCAATTTTAACTTTGGGTCGCTTGTGGCCAGAACAAATTAACGCGGCGTTAAAAAATAATATCGAAGTTACGGTGACAACTTTTGATATTTTTGATGTTATAAAAAAAGGTGCTGGCGAGCGAAAATTAAAGGTTCATATCTGTGTCGATACTGGCTTGGGGCGCGATGGTTTTGTTGCGGCTGATATAGAAAAACTTGTCGAAATTTTACAAAATAAAAATGTACAAAAAAATGTCGAAGTGATTGGGCTTTACGCGCACTTTGCTTCCGCCGATGACGCTGGTTTTGATTGCTACACGACAAGTCAAATTGTCGCGCTAAAAAAATGGCAGAAATCTTTAGAAAAAATTGGACTAAAACCAGCAATTCATCATGGGGCAAGTGCTGGCGTTTTAAGTGGTCAGGCGACTGGTTTTGATATTGCTAGAATTGGCGTAAGTTTGTACGGATTGTGGCCGTCAAAAGAAGTGAAAGTTAGCAATAAAAATAACTCAGATTTGCAGCCAGTTTTATCATGGAAGGTGAAAATTTCTGAAGTGAAAAATATGCCAAAAGGCAGCGCAATTTCTTACAATTGTACTCATATTCTAAAGCGCGATTCAAAAATTGCGGTGTTGCCGATTGGCTATTTTGATGGTATCGCGAGGTCTTCTTCAGGAAAATCTTGGGTGCTGATTGCTGGGAAAAAAGTTCCGCAAATTGGTCGCGTTACGATGAATTTAATTGTGGTTGATGTGACTGATTTAAAGTCGGTAAAAGCGGGCGATATTGCTACGATTATTGGTTTTGACAAAAAAGAATCGATTAGTGCAGAAGATTGGGGCGCTTGGTCGCAAACTTCAAATTACGAAGTCGTGACCAGAATAAATTCCAGCATAAATCGCAAAGTTGTGGTTTGAGTTTGCTGCACCTCGTTCGCAATGAAGGCGCTGTTGTGAGACAAAAAAGCCCCGAAGCTTTAAAAACTTCGGGGCTTTTATTTTGCATCATGCGTGTAGGTGACACTTACTTGAGCTGCTGGGATAATTTTAAGAGAAACCCTATGCTTTGAGCCCGCGGCGATTCTGTAAGTGTCACCCTTTCGCAGGATGTTTTTTTGTAAAACCGCCGATTTTTGACCGGCGGTTTTTTGAATTTCTAGCTATGAATCTGTCTTTTATCAACCGCCAAAGCAGCTTCTTTAACCGCTTCGTTGTAAGTTGGATGAGCATGACAAGTTCTGGCAATATCTTCGGCAGAACCACCAAATTCCATCGCCACAACAATTTCGTGAATCGTATTTCCAGCCTCTCGGGCAATAATATGAGCCCCTAAAATGCGATCAGTTTTTGCGTCGGCTAAAATTTTTACAAATCCCTGATCATCAAATGTAGCGCGGGCGCGTGAGTTTGCCATCATGGTGAATTTACCAACTTTGTAGGCAATTCCAGCCGCTTTTAATTCTTCTTCAGTTTTGCCAACTGAAGCGATTTCGGGATAAGTGTAAATTACGTTTGGAATTACGTCATAATTTACGTGGCCTTTTTGTCCGGCAATAATTTCTGCAACCGCCATTCCTTCGTCTTCGGCTTTGTGCGCCAACATTGGGCCAGTTGTGACGTCGCCAATTACAAAAATATTTTCAACAGATGTGCGTAAGTGATTATTTTCGATAAATCCGCGAGCGTTGGTTTTGATGCCAACATTTTCCAAACCTAAATTTTCAGTATTGGGACGTCGACCGATTGCAACTAGAACCACATCGGCCGATAAAGTTTCTTTTTTGCCATCGACAACTGATTCCACTTCAACTTTTGCGCCAGATTTTTCTTTTGAAACTGATACAACTTTTGTGGAAAGACGGAATTTAAAACCTTCTTTTTCTAAGATTCTTTGGAAGTTGCGCGAAATTTCATTATCCATTGCTGGCGTGATTTTGTCTAAGAATTCGACTACTTCGATTTCAGCGCCAAAACGACTCCAAACTGAAGCCATTTCAAGGCCGATAACGCCAGCGCCAATCACGATCATTTTGTTTGGAACTTTTTCCAAATCCAGCGCGCCAGTTGAAGAAACGATAACTTTTTCATCAAGTTCAACGCCGGGAAGTTTTGTAACTTCTGAACCAGTTGCGATGATAAAATATTTTGCAGAAATTTTTTCTTTTGTACCGTCGGATTTAGTAACTTGCAGAGTATTTGTGTCGAGGAAGCTGCCAATTCCTTCAATTGAAGTAACTTTATTTTTTTTGAAAAGTCCTGCGATCCCGCCAGTCAAGCCTTTAACGATTTCGTTTTTGTTATCGATTAATTTTTTAACATCAATTGTTGGTTTAGAAGATTGACTTTCTGCAACCCCATCGTCGCGCTTACGCGTCGACTCGTTCCCCTTAGATAAGGGGAACATGATACCAAGTTTTTCGAATTGATGATTAGCATCATGAAATTTGTGAGAAATTTCTAGCAAAGCTTTTGAAGGAATGCAGCCAACATTTAAGCAAGTTCCGCCCAAAGTTTTGCGTTTTTCTACGCAGGCAGTTTTAAGTCCAAGTTGCGCTGCACGAATTGCCGCTACATATCCACCCGGCCCGCCGCCGATTACTACTACGTCAAAATTTTGGTCTGTCATTTTTCAAAAAGTTAAGTTGTTAATAAGGTTAAGAATTTTTGGGATTTTCTACTTCTTTCAAAATTTTTTTGATCTGTTTTTTTAAGATCGGAATATCTTCTTCAACTGTTGATTTTATTATATTGGAATCAACGTCAAAATAATCATGAATTATTTTATGTCTCATGCCAATAACTAAATTCCACTCAATTTCTGAAAATTTTTTCTGAAATTCTTTTGATAAATTATTGGCTGCTTCACCGATGATTTCAATGCATCTCTCAATTGCCCTTTCAGTTTTTGCATCTTTCCAATTTCCGCCTTCTGAAAAAATTTCGATTTCTTTGATAGCATCAAGAATGTGGTGTAAATAGACGACTTGGTTTTTCATAATGCGATGAGTTCTGAAAAAATTTGTTTCTTTAAATGTTTATTCACAGCTTTGTCGGAAATAATTTGAACTTTTCTTCCCGCTTCTTTTTCCAAAGATTTTTCAAGTTTAACTAAAGTCATCAAAGAAGTTTTAGTGCCAATTTCGGCAAGTAAATCTATGTCCGAAGCTTTTGTCTCTTCCCCACGCGCAACTGAGCCGAAAACGCGGATGTTGGACACGCCGTGCTTTGCAGCTATTTCGTAAATTTTTTTGCGATTTTTTTGTAGGAGTTCGAGAGTCTTCATGATTTAGAAAATATTTTTGTGCAGTTTAAAAATCACTCAATTTCTTTCGTAATCCAGCCGCCGCCAAGGACGTGGGAATCTTGATAGATTACGCAGGCTTGGCCCGGAGTAATTGCGCGAGTCATCGATTTCATTTCGACTTCGGCTTCGTTATTGCTCAAAAATTTTACGATTGTTGGTTCTTCTTCGTGGTTAGAGCGAAGTCTTGCGAAGCCTTGAATTTCTTGGGTTTGATCGATGTCGTCAGCAAGCCAATTTATGTCGCGCATTTTGAATTTTTTATTTTGTAAAAATTTTTCTTCGCCAACAAAAACGACATTTTCTTTGGGATCAATTTTTACCACATAAAGTGGCTCGGGATAAGAAATTCCAAGGCCGCGACGTTGTCCCAAAGTGAAGTTTATGATGCCAGAATGTTTGCCTAAAACTTTTTTATTTTCGATATGAATGAACTCACCTTCTTTGAAAGCAGAAGGGCGATGACGGCGAATTACCGAAGCGTAATCACCATTTGGCACGAAACAAATATCTTGTGAATCGGGTTTGTTGGCAACCTCTAAGCCCAGACGTTCCGCCTCTTTACGGGTTTCTTCTTTTGAATTTCCACCCAAAGGAAAACGTAAAAATTCGAGCTGTTCTTGCGTGGTGGCGAATAAAAAATAGCTCTGATCTTTATTGTCATCGACGGCTTTATGCAATTGCGCTTCACCGTTTTTTCCGATTTTGCGTTGCACATAATGACCAGTCGCAAGGCAATCAGCGTTAAGTTCGCGCGCCACTTTCATTAAATCGCGAAACTTCACCGATTGATTACATTTTATGCAAGGAATTGGCGTTTCGCCCTGCAAATAAGAATCAGCAAAATCGTCGATTACTGATTCACGAAACAGATTTTGATAATTTAAAATATAGTGCGGAAATCCTTGTTTTTCGGCGACTTTTTTGGCGTCGTAAATATCAGTTCCAGCGCAGCAAGCATTTTTCTTTTTGAGCGCGTCGCCCATGTCGTAAAGCTGCAGCGTGATTCCAACCACGTCGTAGCCTTGTTCTTTTAAAAGGCAGGCGACGACCGAACTGTCAACGCCGCCCGACATCGCAACCACAACGCGAGTGTCTCGATTTGGTTTGTTGAAACCTAAAGAATTCATCGAAGCTAAATTTAAGATTTTAGATTTAATAATTAGTATTTAAAAAGTTGGTGAGCATCTTACATCTCAAATCTTAAATCTAAAATCTTAAATTATGTCTCAGTCCGCCAAACTTACGCTACCAAACGGCAAAGAAATTATTCTGCCAATTCGTGAAGCGAGTATCGGTCAAAATGTAATCGACATCTCGCAACTTTATAAAGAAAGCGGCATGTTCACTTATGATCCGGGTTTTTTGGCGACGGCATCGTGCGAATCGAAAATTACTTTCATCGACGGCGATCAGGGCGTGTTGCGTCACGGCGGCTATTCAATCGAAGAATTAGCCAAAAAAAGCGAATATTTAGAAGTGGCTTATTTGTTGTTAAATCGCGAATTGCCAAACGCAGTACAATATAAAGATTTTAGAAGCGGCATCATCAGAAATATGTTGGTTCACGAGCAAATTGGAATTTTATATCGTGGCTTTCCAAGGCGCGCTCACCCAATGGCAATTATGGTTGGAGCGGTTGCATCACTTTCAGCTTTTTATCACGAAACTATGGATATTAATACGCCAGAAGGTCGAGCTGATGTGGTTTATAAAATCATTTCCAAAATGCCGACATTGGCTGCGATGGCTTATAAATACTCGATTGGCGAGCCAATAATTTATCCAAACAAAGAATATGGATTTGCTGAAAACTTTTTACACATGCTTTTCGACAAGCCAAATCATCCGCATAAAGTTAGTCCAACAATCGCTAAAGCGATGGAAATGATTTTCGTTTTACACGCAGATCACGAACAAAATGCTTCAACTTCGACAGTTCGTTTAGCAGGTTCTTCTGGCGCAAATCCTTTTGCCTGTATTGGCGCGGGAATTTCTTCGCTTTGGGGCCCAGCTCATGGTGGCGCGAATGAAGAGGTTTTGGAAATGCTGCAAGAAATTGGAACTAAAGACCGTATTCCTGAATTTATCGCGCGCGCTAAAGACAAAAATGATCCATTCCGCTTAATGGGTTTTGGTCATCGCGTTTATAAAAATTACGATCCGCGCGCTGCGGTTTTGAAAAAATCTTGTGACGAAGTTTTAAGTGAATTGGGAATTAAAGATCCGCTTCTCGACATTGCTGTTGAACTCGAAAAAATCGCGCTCAATGATGAATATTTCGTGTCGCGCAAATTATTTCCAAATGTCGATTTCTATTCAGGAATTATCTATAAAGCGCTGGGAATTCCTTCGAATTTATTTACCGTAATTTTTGCCATCGCACGTTCGGCTGGTTGGATTTCGCAATGGAAAGAAATGATTGAAGATCCGGCATTTAAAATTGGCAGACCTCGTCAGCTCTATACCGGCTACGTAACAAGAGGCTATACTGAAATTAACAAAAGATAATGGCTGAAATACTCAAACGTCTCACAAAAAAAACTAGCGATAGCACTAACAAACTTATCGCTAAAAAACCTGACGAAGATTTTCTTCCCTACGTTTGCCATTACGATCCACACACGATTATAACCAAGAATGGCGAGCTTTTGCAGACCATTCGTATCACAGGCTTTGGCACTGATTCAGTTGCAACTGACATACTTTCTTTGCGCGATACTTTGCGTGATTCCATCGTTGCTCATGTCAAAGATACGGAATTTGCTTTTTGGTTTCACACTTTTCGCAGAAAGAAAAATGTCATACCTAAGGGTGAGTTTCCTGATTTTTTTTCACAAACAATTAATGAGTCTTGGGACAAAGAAAACAACTGGTCCAAGCGTTATGTCAACGAACTTTACATCACAATTATCACCGAAGGTTTGGATACTTCGATTGGAAATTTTGGCGCCTTCATGCGTTCATTTTCTTATGCAAGCACGACGAATTTACATCGTAAACATTTAGCCGAAGCGCACAAAAAATTATCAAAAGTTGTTACCAGTATTTTAGTCGACATCGAAGAGTATGGCGCCAAATTGCTTGGTATTGCTGACTTCGAGGGTGTTTTATATTCCGAGCCTGTGCGCTTTTTTGGCAAAATTATTAATCTTTACGAAGAGCGTTATCCGCTTTGGATCAACGATATTGCGTCTGATTTAGCTAGTCACAAATTTGCTTTTGGCGATCGTGTTTTAGAAGTTTCTGGATATAATAATAAAAATTTTGCGGCGATGTTGTCGTTAAAAGAATATCAGGAAGCTTCAGTGGAAGCTTTGGATCGCATTTTACAATTGCCTTTCGAATTTATTATCAGCCAATCTTTCGACTTTAACTGCGATAAAAAAGATCTCGAACATTACCAATATCAAGACTATTTGTTGAAGGTTAGTGGCGATGATGAATGTCGTTATTTAAGTGGAATTGCAAATTTCGTAGAGGGCGAAACTGGCTCGCCGACTGATTACGGCAAGATGCAAACCACCATCATGATTATCAGTAATAATCGAGATGAATTAGAAAGAGATGTAAAAGTGGCGATGGAAAAATTTTCTTCGCTGGGATTGGTTGTAATCAGAGAAGACGTATTTTCTGAACATTGTTTTTGGTCGCAATTGCCGGGAAATTTCCGTTATTTACGCCGTCAAAAAGTTATTAATTCTTACCGCGTTGGTGGTTTTGCGGCGCTACAGAATTTTCCTTCAGGAACCATGGCAGGAAATCATTGGGGATCTGCCGTTTCAGTGCTTCGAACGGTTTTAGATACGCCATATTTCTTCAATTTTCATGAACAAGATCGGGGCCATACTTTTATTTTTGGCCCCAAAGAATCTGGCAAAACCGTGTTGACAAATTTCTTAGTCGCACAATCCAGAAAGTTTAATAATAAATTATTTTACTTTGATCTGAATAAAAGCTCGAAGCCTTTTATAAAAGCACTTGGTGGTCAATATCATGGTTCGCTTCTCGACGCGAATAATCCAGAATTTTTGCAATTGAATCCGCTATCTTTGGCAAAAAATGACAACAACAAAGCCTTCTTAAGTGACTGGTTTCAAAGCTTGGTGGCTTTTGCTAAAGATCATGTTCCGCAAGAGCAAATTGATTTTATTCCAAAAATCATCGACAAAATTTATGCCGAAAATATCACCACTTTTCCTGCTTCTGTAGAATGTTTTAACGTTGCTGAAACCAAAATAATTTACGACAGATTGAAAATTTGGGGCAGTGGAAAATTGGCGCATATTTTTGGCGCAACCACTGAAGCTAGCTGGGATCAAATCATGGCTTTTGATTTTACTGATTTGATTGAGCAAAAGCCGATATTAATTCCGGTGGTGAATTATTTGCTGCATAAAATTGAAGAAAATCTCGACGGCAAGCCGGCAATTATTGTTTTGAACGAGGCGTGGAATTTGATCGATAATCCAATTTTTGCCCCGCAATTAGCAACATTCTTAGAGCGCTTAAGACAAAAAAATTGTGTAGTAATTTTTATTTCTTCCGATGTCGAAGCGGTTAACGCCAGCGACATTATTTTTGAAATTAAACGCGCAATTTCTGGTGAAATTTATACTGCAAATCATGAACCTGACCAATTTTACCGAACTGTTCTTGAGCTTAGTGATGACGAAATCAACATCGTTAGAATGTTGGAAGACGGCGAAAGACATTTTATTTTTAAACATCGCAACAACGTGGTAATTGCTTCGTTAAATTTAAGAAATTATCCAGAAATTCTAAAAATTCTTGCAGCCGATGAACTTACTTTGGCTGCGACTGAAGAAATTATGTCGGTAAATAAAGATGAGGCTGGAAAACTTGTAGCGACAAAAGAATGGGTTCCTCAATTATTCGAAATTTTACAAGAAATTCAAAGAGACCAAGAAAACGCCAGAAGACAAGCTTTGATTGAAGCTGCGCAGGAAGAAAGAAGGCGCAAAGAGGCGTTGGAGTTGGGGAATTAACTCTCTTTTTCCCAGCCGATTGACAAAAACTTCAACGCTGCGCTCGCAATGACAGCGTATAGGATTGCTTTCGGGATGAAAGTTGGGGAAGGGATTTTTTATTTTTGTGAATTTTTAAATTTCGTCAACAATTCGTTCGCGATTTGTGGATTGGCTTGTCCTTTGCTCGCTTTCATAATTTGTCCGACGAAAAATCCGTGCAGCCTTTCATTGCCACCAACATATTCTGCAAATTGACTTTGATTTGCAGCGACAACTTCGGCGACAATTTTTTCAATTGCACCTAGATCGGAAACCTGCTTTAGTCCTTTATTTTCAACGATTTTCATGGCCTCGTCGCCAGTTTCAATCATCACGTCCAAAACATCTTTGGCGATTTTTCCAGAAATTTCTCCGCTTTTAATCAGGTCTAAAAGCCCAACTAATTTTTCGGCGCTAACTTTTAAATTTTCGAAATCGATTCCTAATTTCTTCATACGCCCGAACAGCTCAACGGTAAGCCAAGTTATAGCTAATTTTGCCTCGTGTTTTTGAATTAATTTTTCGAAATAAATTGTTAATTCACCGTCATTTGTAATTACACCAGCGTCATATTCAGGAACGCCAAGTTCTCGAACGTAGCGTTCTTTCTTGGCTGCGGGCAATTCTGGTAAAGATTTTTTTATCGCATCGACATATTCTTGAGTCAAAACCAAAGGTGGAAGATCAGGATCTGGAAAATAGCGATAATCCATAGCGTCTTCTTTGCTACGCATGGTTCTGGTTTCGCCAGTTAGGGCGTCAAAAAGTCTGGTTTCTTGATCAATTTTTCCACCATCTTCTAAAATTTCTACTTGGCGCGCTGCTTCAAATTCAATGGCACGAGCGATGTTGCGCATCGAGTTCAAGTTTTTTATTTCGCAGCGTGTTCCCAGTTTTTCTTCGCCAACTTTGCGAACTGAAACGTTAGCATCGCAGCGCAAATTCCCTTTTTCCATATCGCCGTCAGAAGTTCCAAGCGCACGCACGATGCCGCGAATTGTTCGAACATATTCCGAAGCTTCAAAAGGTGAGCGCATATCGGGTTTGGAAACAATTTCCATCAAGGCAACGCCCGAGCGGTTTAAGTCGATTAAAGTTAAAGATGGATGTTGGTCGTGAATTGATTTTCCAGCATCTTGCTCAAGGTGAATTCTTTCAATGTGAATATTTTTTTTCGAACCATCTTCCAAAATAATTTCTACAACGCCTTCGCCAACAATTGGATCAAGGAATTGCGAGATTTGATAACCTTGTGGTAAGTCGGCATAAAAATAATTTTTGCGATCAAAAACCGAGCGCAAATTTATTTTAGCGTTAATCCCAAGTCCGGTTTTTACAGCTTGTTTAACGCATTCCTCGTTAATGATTGGAAGCATTCCGGGCATGGCGGCATCGACCAAAGAAACTTGAGAATTTTGCGGCGCGCCAAATTCTGTTGCAGCGCGAGAAAATAATTTTGATTGTGAAGCCACTTGTGCGTGGATTTCGCAACCAACAACTAATTCATAAACGTTATTTTTTCCTTGGATTGTGTAAGTCATTTTGATTGTCTTTTCTTCATTTTTAGATCACATAACTGAGGCTGGACTGGGGTTTTGTATAAACTCCGTCCAGCCAATCGCCTTAAGAGGCGCGCGTATATTATTCTGCAGTTGTTTCCATTTCCAAGCCATCGCCAATTTCTTCGCCAGTTTCCGCTTCATCAACTTCTTTATTTCCAGTGTGAGCGATTCTGGCAACTGAAACCACGGCCTCGTCTTTGGTTTTAATCAACGTTACACCTTGAGTGTTGCGTCCAGAAATTCTTACTGAGCCGACTTCGGTTCGAATCAAAGTACCTTTATCGGTAATGATCATAACTTGGTCTTTGGCTTCAATTGGGAAGCTGGCGACAACATTGCCGTTACGTTTCGAAGTTACGATATTGGTAATTCCAGAACCGCCACGGTTGGTGATGCGATATTCGTAAGCGGAAGATCTTTTGCCAAAACCATTCTCAGTCATGGTCAAAATAAATTCTTCGCTGATGGCCATTTCTTCGATCTTAGATTGCGGAAGCTCTGCGCCTTTGATTTGCGGAACTTCTTGCAGTTGAACCAATAAATCTTCTGGCGGATTTTGTTCTAAATTTCTGTTGAACAACAAAGCTTCGCGTAAAGCCAGACGTTGCTCTAAATCGATTTTTAAATATTTTTCTTTCACTTCAGAATCTTCGCCGGCATGTTTTAAGACTGACATGGCGATAACCTCGTTACCTTTTTCAAGCTTGATTCCGCGAACTCCCGTAGAATTTCTGCTTTGGAATAAGCGCAATTTTTCAAGTGGAAAACGAATGCATTTCCCGTCTTTTGTTGAAAGAAGAATATCATCTTGTTCTGTGCATAAAGACACGCCGATCAATGCTTGGCCAGCTTCTAACTTCATCGCGATTTTTCCGCTTGAGCGAATATCAACAAATTGATCCATCGAGTTTCTTCTGATGTCGCCGTGCGAAGTTGCAAATGCGATGCTTAAATCGTTCCACTTCGATTCGTCTTCTGGCAAAGCTAAAATTGTTGAGATTTTTTCGTCAGCTTCGAGTGGTAATAAATTCACCAAAGCGCGTCCGCGCGCTTGTGGATTGCCGAGCGGAAGTTTGTAAGTTTTTAAGCGATAAACTTTTCCTTTGTTAGAAAAAAACAAAATCGGCGTGTGGGTGTTGGTTACAAAAATATCGGTTGCAATATCTTCGTCGCGAACATCCATGGCGCTGCGACCTTTGCCCCCGCGTTTTTGCGTGCGATAAGCGTTAAGTGCAACGCGTTTAATATAGCCGTTCATCGTGCCCACAACAACCATGTCTTCTTTTGGAATTAGGTTTTCGATATCAACTTCAAATTCAGAATCTTCGATGGTTGATTTTCTTGGTGTGGCGAATTGGTCTCTAACTTCGATCAATTCTTTTTTGACCAAATCTTGCATCGCATTACGATCCGACAAAAGAACCAAATAGCCTGAAATTTCGGCGGCTAAAATTCTTAACTCTTCGTTAATTTTATCCATTTCAAGGCCAGTCAAGCGCGCTAATCTCATTTCAAGAATTGCTTTTGCTTGAGCTTCGGTGAAATAGAATTTACCGTCTTTAATGATGTTTCCTTTATCTTGAACCAAGCGGATGATGGTTTCAACCGTGTGTGATGGCCAGCTTTTTGCTAATAATTTTTCTTTAGCTTCAGCGGCATCTTTTGATTGTTTTATCAATTCTACAACTTCGTCAATATTGGCGACAGCTACAGCCAAGCCGATCAAAATGTGAGTTTTGTCGCGCGCTTTGTTAAGCAAGAAATTGGTGCGGCGAGTTGTAACTTCAAAGCGGAAAGCGCTGAAAATTTTAATCACGTCTAAAATGCCCATCAATTGCGGCTTGCCGTGATTTAGCGCCAACATATTTACGCTGAAATTGCTTTGTAATTCAGTGAAACTGTAAAGCTGATTGATGATAACTTCTTCCATGGCATCGCGTTTTAACTCAATAACGACGCGGATTCCATCGCGATCAGATTCGTCGCGTAAGTCGGTAATTCCTTCAATTTTTTTCTCTTTCACTAAGTCAGCAATTTTTTCTACAAGCTTGGCTTTGTTGACTTGATAAGGAATTTCGGTGATGATGATGGCAACTTTTCCACCAGTTTTTTTCTCGATTTTATGGCGTCCGCGCATCACGACAGAACCCCGTCCAGTGCGTGCTGCTGAGTCAAAACCCGAACGACCTAAAATAATTCCACCCGTTGGAAAATCTGGCCCTGGTACGATTTTAATAATGTCTTCAATAGTGATTTCGTTGTTGTCGATATAGGCCAGACAAGCGTCGATAACTTCACCCAAATTGTGCGGCGGGATGTTTGTTGCCATACCAACGGCGATACCGCCAGAACCGTTAACCAAAAGGTTAGGGAAACGTGCTGGTAAAACTTTCGGCTCTCTTTCGTGGCCGTCATAGTTAGGCATGAAATCGACAGTATCTTTGTCGAGATCGTCCAACATAGTGTGAGAAATTTTTTCTAAACGTGATTCGGTGTAACGCATCGCGGCCGCAGGATCATCATCAATTGAACCGAAGTTACCTTGTCCGTCAATCAACGGCACGCGCATTGAGAAATCTTGTGCCATCCGCACCAAAGATTCGTAAATCGCCGAATCGCCATGCGGGTGATATTTACCCATTACTTCACCGACAATTCTGGCCGACTTTTTAAACGGTTTATTGTAATCGTAATTACCTTCATACATCGCAAAAAGAATGCGGCGATGAACAGGTTTTAAACCGTCGCAAGCATCTGGAATTGCGCGTGCCACGATAACGCTCATGGCGTAATCGAGGTAAGATTTCTTCATCTCAGAAACTAAAGAAACCGATTGAATATCTTTGCCAACAGCAACTTGCCAAGAAGAATTATTTGCGTTTTGCTCAGTCATTTTTTGAAATTTTTGGAAGTGAAAATGTGGATGTAAAAAGGAACTCGCATTCTAAAAACACGTCCAACCAAGTGCAACAAAATTTTCGGGGATTTTTGTTTGCCTTCGCAAGCGTCGTTTTGTAACTTCGGATCAATTCTTAACTTAAAATAAATAAATATGAAAATTGGAGTTACGGGAATCACTGGCCGCATGGGTCGAACTATTGCCACTCTTGTATTGCAAGACTCGGTTGTGGAACTTTCGTCTGCCTTGACAAGGAAAGGTCAGGCTAATGAAAATGATGATTTGGGAGAATTTTTAGGCTTCGAAAAAAATGGCGGCAAAATGATTTCCGACCTCGATCAATTTATACAAAATTGCGATGCTGTGATCGATTTTTCTGCGCCGGCATTAAGTTTAGAAATTGCTGCAAAATGCGCGCAATATAAAAAAATTATGATTTGCGGCACGACAGGATTTTCTGAAAATGAAAAACAACAATTCGCCGCAAATGCTAAGGATGCAGTAATCGTCTGGTCTTCGAATATGTCGCTTGGCGTAAATTTATTGATGAACTTAGC
>JACCDM010653510.1_pt1 | contig 30007 bp, 24 predicted proteins | sample 7445851 | NCBI WGS metagenome assembly JACCDM01 (sample SAMN15323438, study PRJNA562643) | freshwater metagenome | isolation source: river surface water | place: USA:Blue River Watershed | collected 2017-08-16
AAGCACAAAAGAATTTGCATACAGCCAGCGATACGGTGGATGAGCTGCTGGGTAAACGCAACCGTGCCATTGTGAGAAAACTCAAGGATGTGGAAGCACTTCCCTCTGCAGAATCACAGCAGATGTTACCTGATATGGGAACGGAGGATGAGGAAGAAACTGAGTGATCTTAGCGGATCAACCCGCCGACATTGCTGGCGAAGATCTTCACAGCAATGGCCAAGAGCACTACTCCAAAAAACTTTCTGATCGCAGTGAGTCCGGCTGGTCCCAGTAATCTCGAAATGAAATCCAGCGAATGCAGCACTGCCCAAACAATCAACACATTTACTACAATACCCGCCAATACGATCCATTCATTGTAGTTTGCGCGCAGTGAAATGATGGTGGTGAGTGTTCCCGATCCTGCAATCAGCGGAAATGCAATCGGCACAACAGTACCTGATTTTGGATCGGCGTCTCCCTTGAAAAATTCAATGCCTAAGACCATTTCGAGTCCCAGGATAAATATGACAATCGAACCGCCCACCGCAAATGATTTTACATCCACACCCAGGATGCTGAGGAATTTTTCTCCCACAAATAGAAAGAAGATCATGAGTCCACCTGAAATCAAACTCGCTTTCGTTTCATGAATGCCACCCATCTTCTGCTTCAGAGAGAGCAGCAAGGGTACCGAGCCAACGATATCTATCACCGCGAAAAGGGTGAAGGAGACTGTGAGGATTTCGTCGAAAGTCATTTGATGGTTTTGGGTTGTTGCTTGTAAGTTAGGTTTTCTTGTGCAAAGGGACAAGGGAAAGACAGTTAACAGTTAACAGTTAACTGTCAACCGTCAACTGTTAAGCGCGAACTACAGGCTCATCCTTACACCTACAAGATAATTCCTCCCCCTCGCTGCATACCCATACACTTCCTGATATTGCTTGTTAAAAATATTTTTCAACCCGAAGTTGAGCATGATTTTTTTACTGATGGCGTATTGTGCATGTACATCGCTCAATGAGAATCCGGGCATTTCAATTGGATTCGCCATGAATTGGGGTTCGAAGCGTTGGTCAACTATTTTTTGAAAAACTGCCAATTGTAATTTTTGATTGATTTGGTATGCAATGTTGATGTTCAGGGTGTTTTTCGGAATGCGTGTCAGGTATGGATAGGTTGTATCTCCTTTTGCATCATAGCCCCATGTATTTGGATTGTATACAAAATTTTGAGCAGTCAGTTCACCGTTTACATAGGTATAATTTACTGCTGCATTCAATTTTTTATATTGATACCTCGCCTCGATCTCTATTCCATTTTCTCTTTTGGAAGTGTAGTTGTAGTATTTGTAGTTGATATAATCATAGTCAATCCCATTGTTTGTATTTCTGGCAAATCCAACAGCTCTCACCATGATGTTTTTGTTCCCTACATAGCTGACAGCAAATTCTGAATTCACGGATGTTTCCGGCTTCAAATTGGGTTGTCCGGAGAACCCATCGTACAATTGATACAAAGTTGGTGCCTTGAAAGCAGATGAAACATTGAATGCAAACTTCCAGGCATTGTTGTAAACGTATGATGGATTGAAAGTATAGGTGAAATTGGTTCCGTACATGGTGTGTGCATTCAATCTTCCACCCAATTCTATATTGATTCCCTTTTCGTTGTTGAACAACAGTGAGCTGCTGATGCTGCTGATGGATATTTTTGCAGAATCAGACGACAGCTCGGTGGTATAGTCGCCGTATGCTGATCTTGAAAAGTAGTATTGATCCGTCTGTTGCCATCTGTGGTCTGCGGATGAAAACAATGTGAGGTGTTTACTCAGTTTAAAGTTGCCATAGATTTCTGCAAAAGATCCACGTCCCGCATAATCCGATTGCATGAATTTGGCGAAGCCATTCAAAAAAAGAGAATCATCCAAGTAGTTTCTTTTCAATTGATTCATGTTGTAATTGAGATGGATTTCACCTGCATTGATTTTCTTGGAAATACCTCCATTGAAGGTGAGTTGCTGGTTGTTGACAGTAAAATCCTTTGCATCTTGGAAAGATGACTCATCCAGGTCGTTTTTGTATTGGCTCCAATTTCCGGAAAGATTCCAGCTCCAATTGTTTTTTAGATCTGATCCAATCCAAATATTCGCAGCGTCTTGTTGCATGCCGTCTTTGTCAAATCCTTTTTTTCCTGTTGTATCCAAGGCTGAAGAAAATCCATTGGATTGAAACCGCTGATATCCTGCCATGTAACGGAATTGATTCAGTTTGCCCATGGTTTGAAGATTGCCGGAAAAGCTGCCATAAGATGCATGGCTCAGTTCAATATTGGTTTGGCTTTTCTCGGTAAATTCTTTTTTGGTGATGATATTGATGACACCCGCCATGGCATCTGATCCGTAGACCGTTGATTGTCCACCTTTCAAAATTTCAATACGCTCGATCGTTGAAAGGGGAATAAAATTGATATCAAATGTTGCTCTGATCGTGGATGCATCAAATATCGGATTCCCATTCAGCAGGATCAGTGCATTTCCCGTCGCTGCTCCTCTCAGATAGATATCCATATTCGTTCCCGGTGCATTGTTGGATCCAATGATGGATAATCCTACTTGTCTGTTGAGGACTTCAGCGAGGGATTGATAAGGAGTGGATGCAATCTCTTTTTGGGTTACCACCGTCATCACCTTTCCGGTGTTGATTTGTTTTTGGGGAAATCGGTTGGCTGTGACAATTACTTCTTCAAGATTGCTGACAGAGTCTGTTTGTGCTGATGCAGACAGGTTGATCAGCAGCAGCAAGGCAATAATTTTTTTGTTCATTTTACAATGTTTAATTGTGTACAATGAACCTTCGAACGAAAAAAAGAAATGATCAGCTTGTGGCTTTACATCTCGGCTCTTCTCCCGAAAGCACGTGATTCAAATTGCATCAGGCAGGTCTTCTGGCTCGACTCCCTCTTTTACCTTCCCGTGTGAACAGTGGTGTGCAGCAAGAGGGTTTCTGATTGAACAGACAGTCTTTACAGCTACGGGGATAGCGTCGGAATAAAACCGAACTTCCCTTTTAATGAAAGTTGTTGTCGCAACCTTCAACCTGAATACGGAACAAAGATCATCATTGCATTCGACCATTACAACTAATTTTTTTCACTAACTTTCCCACATGTCAACCAAGAAAAAAACGCTCCTCAGTCTCTTTGATATTACCATGATCGTCATCGGCCTGGTGATTGGTATGGGGATCTTCAGGACTGCCTCCGATTCAGCCAGGGCTGCCATTACGCCCAATGTTTTCTTCTTCAGTTGGCTGGCAGGCGGACTCGTTGCGTTGTGTGGCGCATTGACATATGCGGAGATTGGTTCCCGCTATCCAATCACCGGAGGGTATTACAAAATATTTGCCACCTGTTACCATCCCAGCATCGCCTTTGCAGTGAATTGCATCATTCTCATCTCCAATGCAGCCTCTCTCTCAGGTGTGGCTTTGATCGGGAGTGAATACATCTCTCAAATCATTTTTGCCGAACCTCCTTCCGACTTTGTAAAGGCATTGATTGCAATGACAGCCATTGCATTGTTTTATGGCATCAACTTACTCGGACTCAGAATGAGTTCGACCACCCAAAATATTTTGATGCTGATCAAGATATCCATGATTTTGATGATTGTATCTGCATTGTTTTTTCCGGCACAACATACTGCAACAACTTTCATCCCATCTACCACTGAATTTACTTGGATGGATTATGTGAAGTCATTCGGACTGGCATTGATCGCTGTATCATTTACATACGGGGGATATCAACAAACGATCAATTTCGGAGAAGAAGTCAAACATCCGCAGAAAAACCTGCCTCGTGGTATTTTGATTGGCATACTTGTCATCATTTTGCTTTACTTGTCAGTCAGTTACGCATATTATAAAGTCATCGGATTTGAAGAGTTGAAAAATGCAAAAGGCATCGCAGCGATCGTTGCGGAGAGAATGTTTGGACAAACCGGAAGTTTTGTTTTCTCCATTTTACTTTTCATTGCTGTGTTGGCTTACGTAAATGTTTTGCTCCTGAGCAATCCGCGTGTGATGTATGCGATGAGTGAGGACGGTATTTTACCCAAGGCATTCAAGAAGAAAGATGAGAAGAGAGATGTGCTCACTGTCAGTCTCACTGTTTATGCATTGATCAGCGTAGTAGTGCTTTTCTTTGCTGATACTTTTGATAAAATTTTAAGCTTCACCATATTTCTCGATTCAATCGGCATGGCATTTTCTGCAGCCACCATTTTCATCATCCGAAAAAGAACAAAGCATCTGGATAAATCACAGATTTATTCCATGAAGCTATTTCCAGTTTTGCCGATCATCTTTATAGCAGCTTATGTATTTGTCGCGACGAGCATTGCAATCGACAAACCCCAAACTGCAATCACTGCAACGGGAGTGCTGGCAGCATTCTTATTGATTTTCTTTATTACCCGAAAGAAACCAACCCATGAAGCCTAACAACGAAGATTTATCATACATCATCAATCACCTTGGTGAGGACCATGCATCCTATTTCAATGCCATTGCACCGCCGATTGTGCAAACAAGCAATTTCCGGTTTGAAACAGTGGAAGACATGCGTACTGCCTTCAAAGATGAGATGTCATCTTATATATACAGCAGGGGTGTGAATCCCACGGTTGATATTCTCCGGAAAAAGCTGGCTGCATTGGACAGTGCTGAGGATGCACTGGTATTCAACTCCGGTGCTGCAGCTGTATTTGCGGGGGTACTGGCCAATGTGCAATCAGGTGATCATATATTGTCTGTTCATCATCCATACAGTTGGACAGTCCATACATTTGATCAAATTTTAAAACGTTTTGGTGTAACAGTTACTTATGCTGAGGGAACAGATACTGCACAGTTTTTGTCGCATGTCCAGTCCAATACCAAACTGATTTTTCTCGAATCACCCAATTCATGGTTCCTTGATATACAGGATCTGGAAGCAATCGGTTCATTTGCAAAAAAGAAAGGAATTGTTACCATGATTGACAATACTTATTGTACACCATTGTATCAACGTCCCTATGAACTCGGCATCGATTTGGTCATGCAAACTGCAACCAAATATATCGGTGGTCACAGCGATACCTTGGGTGGTGTGTTGACAGGGTCAAAGCAGATGATGGAGAAAATATTTAAAAGTGAATACTTGGCCGTGGGCAGTGGCATTCAACCCATGAATGCGTGGTTGTTGTTGAGGGGACTCCGGACATTGCCGGCGAGACTCGACCGCATTGATCATTCCACGAAGAAAGTGCTTGCATTTTTAAAAAAGCAAGATCTTGTGGAGTCTATTATCTTCCCCCATGATCCTTCCTTTCCCCAATATGAACTGGCTAAAAAACAAATGAAGAAAGCATTCGGATTGATCTCCTTTTATATCAAAGCGCAAAAACTGGAAGAAATTGAACAGTTCTGCAATGGCATGAAAACCTTCAGGATGGCGGTCAGTTGGGGTGGACATGAGTCATTGATCATACCCAAATGTGCAGGTATGGAAAGAAATGCGTTCAATCCACAAGATCCAGTCCACAGGCTGATCAGGTTGTACATCGGTTTGGAGGATGCTGACTTTCTCATCCAGGATCTCGCAGAAGGCTTCAACGGAATAGGTTCTTTGTAAACGGTCGTTTCAAGGGACGAGTGATTTTGATAATCCCTCATTTAATTCAATCTTTGCAATCTGTATCGGAATTTTTTCGGTGCCAATCATTCAATGGATGTATATGTTTGCGAGATTTTTATTCATACTGCTTTCAGGATCAATGGTTTTGGGTGTGAAAGCACAGGGCGACAAGTGGGATTTGAGGAGGTGCGTGGAGTATGGGCTGAAAAACAACATCAATGTCAGGCAGGCAGAGGTGCAGGCGCTTTCCTCTGAAATCAATTTCAATCAGTCAACACTGCAACGAATTCCAAGTCTCTCATACGGATTGACACATGGGTTCTCATTCGGACGTACACTCGACAGAACAACGAACGTATTTACCGACAGATCAGCCATGTTCCAGCAAATGAATATTTCCACCAACGTATTGCTGTTCAATTTCAACAGACTTAAAAATACACAGGCCTCGAGCGGGCTGACCTATGAAGCCGACCAACTCAATATTGAGAGAATCAAAAATGACATCGGACTCAACATTGCTCAATTGTATTTGAGGGCCTTGTTGAGTTACGAGCAAATTGAAATTGCTAAAATCGTTTTGGAACAAACAAAGGCGCAGTACCGAAACACCAGAAAATTGGTGGATGCAGGAACACTTCCGGAACTGAATGCAGCTGAATTGGAGGCAACAGTTGCGAGGGACAGTGCAACCTTTGTCCAGGCAGCTGCGCAGGCAGCTCTTGACAAGCTTGCATTGAAATCACTCTTGACCTTACCTGCTGATGCTCCTTTTGAATTGGTGATTCCAACCATTGACCAGATTCCCGTTGAAAATATTTTGGCCATTCGTCCGGATGATGTGTATGAAACAGCCTTGAAAACACAACCACAGATCAGGGTGAACGATTTGCGTTTGAAGGCATCTGAGAAAAGTCTCGATGCTGCACGTGCACAAATGATGCCAACGTTGTCGATGTTCGGACAGTTGGCCAGCAACTTCAACCAATTCTTGAAAACATCCAATGGCGTGACTGTAACCGGTGAGCAGACGACCGGTGCTTATGCGAAGACGCCTACAGGGTTATTGCCCATTTATGCTCCCACGTATTCAATCAATTTTGCAAACAGATCATTTGGTGAATACTGGAATGGATACGGAAAACAGTTGAGGGACCAGTTTGGGCAGGGTATCGGCCTGTCGCTGAACATACCATTGTTCAATGGAGGCTCTGCCAGGGCAAATGCCGACAGGGCAAAACTTGATATCAAAAGAAGTGAGTTAAATATCGACAGAGATAAAATCCAATTGAAACAGGACGTGTACACTGCCTATTATTCTGCCACTGGATCGCATCAAACTTTTTTGGCAAGAGAAAAGGCATTGGCAACTGCAACACGTTCATTTGAACTGGCAACCAAGCGCTACGATGTAGGCGTCATGCAAACCATCGAGTGGTTGACCAACCAGAACAACCTCACAAGGGCAAAAGTGGACAAAGTAGTTGCTCAATATGAATATATTTTCAGGATGAAAGTGCTTGAGTTTTACAAGGGACAGGGAATCAAATTATAAATAGAAATACACAGCAAGATGAACAAGAAAATCATTTGGATCATTTCAGGTATCGCAGTAGTTGTCGTTACACTGTTGATTTTGAAAAAAACAGGTGTAATCGGAAAGGAGGAAGGAACGAAGGTATCTGTTGAAAAAGTTGCACAAAAAGACATCATCGAAGTGGTAACAGCCAGTGGCAAGGTCTATCCTGAGATTGAAGTGAAAATCAGTCCGGATGTTTCTGGTGAAATCATGCAATTGAATGTGAAAGAAGGTGACAGTGTAACCAAGGGGCAATTGTTGGCAACCGTGTATGCAGATATTTATGCCACGCAAAGAGATCAGGCAGCAGCGGGAGTGGCACAGCAAATGGCACAGGTGGAGAATGTAACTGCATCACTCGCATCTTTCAAGGCGAGAATGGACCAGGCGGAGAGACAATACCAGCGCCAGAAACAACTTTTTGCCGAAAAAGTAATTTCCAAGTTGGAATATGAGCAATCTGAAAATACTTATTTGACAGCAAAGGCAGACTATTCCGCAGCAACACAATCGATCAGAAGTGTGCAGGCATCTGTTGCCAGTGCAAAAGCAAGTCTGCAGACGGCCAATAAGAACCTTGGCAGAACCAGTTTGGTGGCACCCATGAGTGGGATTGTTTCACTATTGAATGTAAAAAAAGGAGAAAGGGTAGTGGGTAATTCCATGATGGCAGGAACTGAAATGATGCGAATTGCCGACATGCGTGTGATTGAGGTAAGGGTAGATGTTGGTGAGAATGATATTCCAAAAGTGTCCATCGGAGATACTGCTTTGATTGAGGTGGATGCCTACAACAACAGAAAGTTCAAGGGTGTTGTCACACAAATTTCAAGTACCAGCAGAGGAACTGGTGGAACGACCATTACAACTTCCAATGATGTTACCAATTATGAGGTGCGCATCAGATTGGATCCTGCTTCATACAGTGATTTAATGGATCCGAACAAGCCCAACAGTTTTCCTTTCCGTCCGGGTATGAGTGCCAATGCAGATATCCAAACCAACAGACACAGCAATGTGTTGTCGGTGCCCATCAATGCAGTAACCACCCGCGATCGTTCAGACACCTTGCCTGTTGGCAAGGTTGCTAAGACTTCTAAGAAAGAAGAAAAGCCTGCAGAGGGTGGAAATGGTGCAGAGGAGCCTGTTAAAAATTTGGATGCGTTGGATGAGGTTGTTTTTGTGGTTCAAAAAGACAAAACTGTGAAGCGTGTGAAAGTGAAGACCTCCATTCAGGATATCAATAACATTGAAATCACCGAGGGACTCAAAGTGGGTGATGAAGTGGTGGTTGGTCCCTACAGCGTTGTGAGCAAAACACTCAGAGAGGGAATGAAAGTCACGATTGTTGCCAAAGAACAACTGTTTGAGGTCAAAAAATAATCTCGCTTTCGAATCCACTACATTTGCACCATGAAATTTGGTGTCATTGGCAGTGGCAGTTGGGGAACAGCGCTGGTAAAAATTCTGACCGACAATGGTCATGATGTTACCTGGTGTGTGCGATCTGAAAAGCTTGCACATCATATCCAAACGCGGCATCACAATCCCAAGTACCTCAGTTCTGTCTATTTTTCTGAACAGTCCTTGAAATTGACAACTTCCTCTTTGGAGGTGTTTGATCAATCAGAAGCAGTCGTATTTGCCGTTCCATCAGCTTATGTATTGGGTTATATCCCATCCGATCTTTCTTCGCTGCGCAAAGAACTCATCATTGTATCAGCGGTAAAGGGACTCCTCCCGGAGGGAAACCTGCTTTTCAATCAGTGGTTGAGTCGTGCAGGAATAAGCGATGAACAATTTATCGCATTGATGGGTCCATGTCACGCGGAAGAAGTTGCAGCAGAAAAATTATCCTATCTCACCTTTGCAGGTAAGAATGCAATGCGAAGGGATGCCATCGCAGCTGCTTTCAAAACGCCCTTTGTCAATACAATCACCAGCAACGATGTTGACGGTGTTCAATATGCTGCTGTGCTTAAAAATGTTTATGCATTGGGTACAGGCATTGCCAATGGACTGGGATACGGCGACAACTTTCAGAGTGTACTGATTGCCAATGCTGCAGGAGAGATGAAACAGTTTCTGCAATCGATCTCACCGCAAAAGGACATCCAATATGCAGCATCTGTTTACCTGGGCGACTTATTGGTTACCTGTTATTCTCTTTTTAGCCGCAACCGTTCTTTTGGAAACATGATTGGCAAGGGGTACAGTGTAGAAGCAGCAAAAATATCCATGCAAATGGTTGCAGAAGGGTATCCTGCTTCCAAGGCGATGATGGAAATCAATCAGCAGATTGGAGCAAAGATGCCGATTGCTGAAACCATTTACCAAATTCTTTGGAATGGATTGGATCCCTTGGAGGGATTTGAAAAATTGGAGAAGCATTTATACTAGATCTGAAAAAGATCAGCAGCAATTCCATCTGCCAAAAATTTTCCCTGTGCTGTCAGTTTCCAGCCTTCAGCTGTTTTTACTACATGGTTTGATGCTTCATGTCGCAACAGCATGCGCTCTGTGTTTTGCAGTTGATCGATTCCCGCATTGACTTTGATCCAATTGGATGAGATGCCTTCATCCAATCTCAGATGGGTCATGATGTACTCATTGAACAGGTCCTTGTCAGAAAGTACTTCTGATTCATAACTGCGTTGATTGTTTTCAATGGATTGGATGTATGCTGCATTGTTGGAAATATTCCAGCTGCGGGTTCGATCATGAAAGGAATGTGCCGAGGGGCCAAAGCCCAGATAGGGCTTGCCGTTCCAGTAGGAACTGTTGTGTTTGCTCTCCATGCCCGGCAAGGCGAAGTTGGAGATCTCATAATGTCTATAACCGTTTGAGGTTGCTTTGGAAACCAGCAATTGAAATGATGCTGCCTGCAGATCACTGCTGGTATTTTCCTTTGCACCTTTTTTGATCAAATGAAACAGCGGTGTCTCTTGTTCTACCGTCAGTGCATAACAGGACAGGTGAGGAATTTGCAAGCCAATCGCCTGTTCAAGATCATTTTCCCAGTCATCCAAGCTTTGTCCGGGTGTTCCGTATATGAGATCAATGCTGAAATTTTCAAAGCCTGCCAGCCTGATGGTTTCAATGCACTCAAGGGATTGTAATCCATTGTGTGCCCTGTTCATCCATTGCAAATGACGGTTGGAAAAGGATTGTATACCAATGCTGAATCGGTTGATGCCCATCGACTTCCAGTCACCTGCTTTTGCTTTTGTGATATCATCCGGATTGGCTTCGAGGGTTATTTCAGGATGGGAAATGACGCTGTAATGTTTATAAACTGCTTGGATCATTGCATCGATGGATGCAGCATCCAAAATGGAGGGAGTACCTCCTCCAAAGTAAATGGTTTCAATGGGCGCTATGGATGTATGTTTTCTGAGCTCTATCTCTTTGACAATGGCATTGATCATCGCATCCCTGTTGCCCGTTCCGGTTGAAAAATGAAAGTTGCAATAGTGGCAGGCTTGTTTGCAAAAAGGAATATGAATGTAGATGCCGGCCATGTTGCGTAAGGATGAAGCGTGTAGATTTGTATGACGGATGTTGAAACGGTTACAAACAATATGCTTGGCCATTTGCTTTTTTTCTCAAGTGTTGTATGCACAGGAGCAAATTGGATTGCAGGTTATTTGCGTGGACAAAGGTAATGAAGCCTTGAAAGAGCTGGTAAAGTCAACTTCGGAATTTTCAAACAAACAATCACTGGATCAGTATCTGAGAGACGATTGTTTATCAGTATTGTGGTCAAAGGGTTATTTGGCGGCTTCGGTTGACTCACTTGTACAACATGAAAAAAAATACATTGCATATTTTTTTCTGGGGGAACAATATGCCTGGGGTGAATTGAAAATTGGTGAAAGCGAGAGGGCCCTCCTGCCATTGAAATGGAATCTTCTGCTACCCTCAGCGGGCAGGATGATGAAACCAACTGATTTTACGGATCTCGCCTATCAGCTACTGGATCAGTTGGAGGAAAGCGGGTACCCCTTTGCCAGCATTCAGTTTGACAGCAGTTATTGGAACAATCAGCAATTGCATGCAGTATTGAAGATCAATGCGGGTCCGCTGTATCAGATAGACAGCATCCGTATCGATTCGAAGATGCACATCAATCCCGTTTTTCTGAGCCGCTACCTGGGTATTCAACCAAAACAAGTGTATAAAAAAAGTTTATTGGCATCGGTTTCCAAGCGATTGCTGGATTTGGGGTATGTGCAAGAATACAAGCCTTGGGACCTCAGTTTGTACGGATCGGGATCTACCTTGAATCTTTATCTAAAGCCACAGCGCAGCAACCGGTTTGACCTGCTCGTTGGAGTCATGCCTTCGAATCCATTGCTGGGCGGCAAAGTTCAATTCACCGGTGATGGCAATATGGAGCTGAACAATGCATTTGGAAACGGAGAACAAATTGTATTGAATTGGCAACAACTTCAAATTCAGTCACCTCGATTGCACATGTATGTTGAGAAGCCTTTTTTATTGAACTCAAACATTGGACTGGCATTCGATTTCAATTTATTGAAAAAAGATTCCAGTTACCTCAACCTGATGTCAGCCGTTGGATTGCAGTTTGCTTTGGATCAACATCAGCTGATCAAGTTTCAATTGAAACAAAACATCAGCAATGTGCTTTATGTAGATACACAATTGATCAAGCAATCCCGCAATCTGCAGTCTTTCCTCGATCTCAACAATACCCAATTGGGACTGGAGTGGGTGGGCAGGGGAACAAATGATCGCTGGAATCCGACAAAAGGTACAGCATGGAGTATCTCCATCAGCTCCGGCTTGAAAAAAATCAGAAAGCAGGAAGCCATTTTATCCATCCAACAAGATTTGAACGGAAATCGATTTGATTATGGAAAATTATATGATGCTATTCCGCTGAGATCGGTTCAGTCCACTTTCAGCATGAAAGTGGATCGGTACAATCCATTGGGACGAACTTCAACATTGAAGACATCTCTGCATGCAGCGGGTATGTATGGAAGACAATTATTCCTCAATGAATTGTATCAAATTGGCGGGATCAAAACCTTGCGGGGATTTGATGAGGAGAGCATATTTGCTTCCTCCTATGCAATCGGGTCACTCGAATACCGGTATTTATTAGACAGGAGTTCGAATATTTTCGGGTTCATCGATATGGCACTGGTTCAGAAAAGCATCATGGAAAAAAAAGAAACAAATAAATATGTTGGAGCGGGATTGGGATTGAATGTGATGACAAAAACCGGATTGTTTACATTGGCATACGCGCTGGGAAAAGCTGAACAGCAGGCATTTGGTGTCAAGACATCGAAGATTCACATTGGATTCTCTACAATGTTTTAGTATGCAGGCTGAAAGGATTAATTTTACATGTCATGATTAGAGTGCTTTCCTTGTTTGTTCTGTTGCTTGTTTGGGCTGCCTCCTCAAATGCGCAGGATAGTTTATTGCTGGAGACAGATTCTGCAAGCAAGGCATATATTTTGAATCACAAGCCATTGTCGGCGAAGGAACTCAATGCTTTTCAATTGGATCGATCTGCTCATTCGGTATATGGTGATCGGGTCAATGCCTATATGTCGGATGTTGTGATATTTTCCCTCACAAAAAAAGCTGTTGGTCCGGCTGTCAGCAAACGCAGGGTCATCCATCTTGAGTGGATATTTTACAGCTTCGCGGGACTCTTTCTGTTGCTTGGTTTGATTAGGAATATATGGAGAGAATATTTCGATAAGGTATTCCTGGTTTATTTCAATCAGGGATTTTTATTCAGGCAAAAAAAAGATGCGATGATGATGTGGAGCCTTCCCTCTGCATTGCTCAACCTGCTTTTTGTGTTGTCTGCCAGTTTTTTTATTTTCTTGGGACTCGGAAGCAATTACAAGTTAGTTGGTATGGATCGCTGGCAGGTCATGCTTTTTATGCTGATCATTCTATCACTTGTCTATTTTTTTAAATATTTTTTCCTTCAGTTTTTAGGGTGGATGTTCAAGCAAAAGGAAGTTTTTGAACAGTACAGTTTTGTGGTATTTCTCAACAACAAAATCATTGGAGTAGTGATGCTGATTTCGTCATTCATGATGGCCTTCAGCGGGAAAGACAGCTATGAAAAGATTTTCAATGGTGTATTGTACTTCATAGGATTTCTTTTTCTGGTAAGAATTTTTAATGCATTCAGGATTTTTGGCCTGCAAACCAAGGCTGGCATGTTCAATATTCTCCTTGCATTCATATCCATCGAAATCCTCCCCACTGCGATGTTGATCAAGTTTGCATCTCAATCCATCTTCCTGCTCACTGAAGGGGTGCTTTGAGACGCCCAGGTGCAAAAGTTGCCCCTGTTTAATTTTTTTTTAAAAATTTTACACAGACCAAAAAAAATTTTAGTTAAGAGCTTGTTGGTAGAGATGTGCGCTTTATTTTTTTCGTAAATTTGTGCATTATTTGATCGTGGGTATGACAAAAAACGGTAAGAAATCAGAAAGCGGCGCCAAGAAAGCCGTAAAAAAAATACTCATCACCCAGCCCAAGCCAGAATCCCCCAAGTCACCCTATTTTGAAATTGCCAGCAAGTACAATGTTCAGATGGACTTCCTGCCTTTCATTCAACTGGAGGGAATCCCCTGCAAGGAGTTCAGAAAACAAAAAATAGAAATCGGAAATTATTCTGCCATCATACTCACCAGTAAAAATGCCATTGATCATTTTTTCCGCATTTGTGAGGAAATGAAGTTGGTGGTCTCTCAGGATACAAAATATTTTTGCATCAGTGAGGCAGTGGCACTTTACCTGCAGAAGTTCATTCTTTACAGAAAGCGCAAGGTTTTTTTCAGTGCTGACGGTACAAACAAGGGCTTGTTTGATGTCATCAACAAGCACAAGGAGAATGAAAAGTTCATGTATCCCTGTTCTGAAAATCAGCAGGACAATGAGATTGTGAACTGGTTGAGGTCACACAATTGCGAGTATGCTACTCCATACATGTACCGTACGATCAGCAGTGATGTGAAATCCAAAATTGCCATTCATGATTTTGACATGGTATGCTTTTTCACTCCCAGTGGTGTAAAAAGTCTGCTGGAAAACTTTCCGGATTTTCACCAGAACGGCACATTGCTTGGTGCATTTGGCAACAACACTTCCAAATCCATCGAAGAAGCTGGATTGAATCTTCAGGTCAAAGCTCCTGAGCCTCAGGTGCCTTCCATGGTTGCAGCCCTGGAGAAGTTTCTAAAAGAATCAAAAACATCTAAATAAATGCAATCCCCGAAACATTCGGGGATTCTTTTTTCATATGAATACACCCAACAGGCTGGTCGGCGAATCCAGTCCCTATCTGCTCCAGCACGCATACAATCCAGTTGATTGGTATCCATGGTGCGATGAGGCATTGAAAAAAGCAAAGCTGGAGGACAAGCTCATACTCGTGAGCATTGGCTATTCCGCATGTCACTGGTGTCATGTGATGGAAAAAGAAAGTTTTGAAGATCCCGCCACCGCATTGTTGATGAACAAATACTATGTGTGCATCAAAGTTGATCGGGAGGAGCGTCCGGATCTCGATCATTTTTTCATGGATGCTTTGCAGGCGGTTTCCGGACAGGGAGGCTGGCCCTTGAACATGTTTCTGACACCCGAGGGGAAGCCCTTTTATGGCGGCACCTATTTTCCGCCCCAATCCATCCCTCAGCGTATTTCATGGAAAGAATTGCTGGTGCAGCTGCATGATGCTTTTTTAAAGAGAAGGAATGAGGTGGAGACACAGGCAAACAATTTATTGGAACACCTGCAAAAGAGCAACCAGCATGTTTTCAAAAACGCCATCGATGTGGATGTCCATGCCGATGATCTTTTTACTGATGTAAAAGCTGATAAAATTTATCAACAGCTCATGGCTGCGGCGGACAGGTTGGATGGTGGATTCGGACACGCTCCAAAATTTCCGCAAACCTATTCCATTCAATTGCTGCTTCGTTTTTATCATTTTTTCAAGCATGAGGCTGCACTTGAACAAGCATTGTTGAGTTTGAATAAGATGATGAGGGGCGGCATCTATGATCATGTTGGAGGAGGTTTCTGCAGGTATTCGACCGATGGCAAATGGAAGGTGCCTCATTTTGAGAAAATGGCATACGACAACGCATTGTTGTTGTCGGTGCTCTCAGAGGCCTATCAGATCAGCAAGGATGGTGAAATCAAGCAGGCAGTTGTTGAAACAGTTGCATTTATACAACGTGAATTGCTTGACCAGCACGGAGGATTTTATGCTGCTCTTGATGCAGACAGCGAGGGCGTTGAGGGCAAGTTTTATGTATGGGACAAAAAGGATTTTGATGATGCAGTGGGAGTTGATGCTGAAATCATAGGGGAGTATTTCAATGTTGAATCTGCCGGCAATTGGGAGCACAGCAATATTTTGTATGTCACCAGCTCTTTGGCTGAATGGGCAGCAATACATGCTATTTCTCTTGAGCGTGCCACTGAAATGATTTCAACAGCGAAGCAGCAATTGCTGCAAAAGAGGTCGGGTCGCGTCAGACCCGGACTGGATGACAAGGTTATTTTAGGATGGAATGCCTTGCTCTCATCTGCTTTGCTGCAGGCAGCCAATGTCTTCCAGCAGCCTGATTGGAAGGAGCTTGCAAGCAGCAACATTTCATTTCTCATCCGTACGTTTCATGACAGGGAGCAGAAAAGCTGGCGACATACTTTCAAAAACAGCCAAGCCAGGTTTCCTGCATTTTTGGATGATCTCGCTTTTTTGATCCAATCCCTCATCATGCTTCATGAATCCTCAGGCTCCTTGCAGGATCTCCGCCTTGCATTTGAAATCACCGAGTATGTGATTGCTCATTTCAGTGATGAACAGGGAGTGTATTTCTATTTCACACCGGATAGCCACAAAGATGTGATGGTGAGAAAAATCGATTTGTATGATGGGGCCATACCCAGTGGAAACAGCATCATGGCTTGGAATCTCACCCGATTGGGCATTGTATTCAATCAGACCAGCTGGAAGGAAAGAGCAAACAAGATGCTTCGGGGAGTTGAACCCGTTTTGTTGAAATACCCGACCTCTTTCGGAAAATGGGGATGTCTATGGGTTGAATTGCAACAGGGCATAGGAGAGTTGGCAGTCATAGGAGAGGATGCCTTAAGCAGTACAAAGGAGATGCATGCCAGTTTCTTGCCGAACAGGGTCATGTTGATTGGACAGGAATCCGATCCCTCTATCCCCTTGCTTGCAAACAGACCTGTTACCCCTGCATCCAAATTTTATGTATGTCAGAATTACGCCTGTTTATCCCCTGTTGAGGACGCTTCAGATGCTCTTAAGCTTTTGTTAACAAAATCATCCGACCGCTAAGGCAATAATCGCCTGAAATACCCGTTCTAGAACCTGTTTCAATGGGCTGTTTTCAGCTTGTTAAAATTTTCATTATTAACTGAATACGTTAAAATTACATACTATAATTTGGTATATATTTGTCAGTATGCTTACTAAACTGGAAATCAAAATGAAAGGCATTTTGCTTCATTTTACTGCAACCCTCATGTTCATAGCAGCCATCAGCAGTTGCGGCAACATCGGAAAGTCCAAAAAAACACCCATCAGTGATGGGCAAGTCAAGGGCACCGAGGTGGGTGGAAAATACATTTTCCCCAGACCATTTGGAATGGTTTATATACCCGCAGGTACTTTTCACATGGGGCCATCAGATGAGGACTTAAGTTCTGCCTACACTGCAAGAAACAAGCAGGTTTCCATGAATGATTTTTGGATGGATGCTACTGAGATCACCAACAATGAGTATCGCCAGTTTGTACTGTGGGTCAGAGATTCTATCGCAGCATCGGTCTTGAATTATAAGAAGCAATTTCCTGATGGTTCAAGCAGCATCGATTGGGTGAAAGCAAAAGCCATCAAATGGAACGATCCAAAAATGCAGGAGCAGCTCAGTGCGTTGATCGTTACGCCCGACAATAGAATCAACGGTAAAAAAGAAATTGATATCAGAAAACTGTTGTACAAATCAGAAATTTTTGATCTCAGGGAAGCATCCAAGCGTGAAAACGCCAATCAACCCAGAGGCAATTTTATTGTAAGAGACAGCACTGCTATTTATCCGGATACACTTGTTTGGATCCGTGATTTCAGCTATTCCTACAACGAACCATATGCCAAAAAATATTTCTCTCATCCTGCTTACGGAAACTATCCTGTAGTAGGTGTGAACTGGAAGCAGGCAAATGCGTTTTGTGCATGGAGAACCCAGTACCTCAATTCATTTTTAGAATCCAAAGGGCGTGTGCAGGAATCAGATTTCAGGTTGCCAACCGAGGCGCAATGGGAATATGCAGCAAGAGGCGGGCGCTCTCAGGTACCTTACCCATGGGGCGGACCATATCTGAGAAACAAAAAAGGTTGTCTGCTTGCCAACTTCAAACCCGGAAGAGGTAACTATCCTGAGGATGGTGGTCTTTACACTGTAAGAGCAGATGCATACTGGCCCAATGACTTTGGTTTGTACAACATGGCAGGCAATGTAGCTGAATGGACCTCCTCATTGTATTATGAGGGTGCATATAATTTTCAGAACGACATGAATCCGGATATCCGTTACAACGCTTTGGAATCTGATCCTCCCCGCATGAAGAGAAAAGTAGTGAGAGGCGGAAGTTGGAAGGACATCGGATATTTCCTTCAAAACAGTACCCGTGTCTATGAGTACCAGGATACAGCCAAGTCTTATATAGGTTTCCGTTGTGTCATCGACCTTCCACCGATGGCCAAAAAATAATTTTAACTTACTAAAATCCCATACATGGCTCTTCAATCAAAAAAACTCGAAAAAACAGTAAACACGATTGTCAGCGTTGGTGCGGCGGTTGTAATTTTTGGCGCATGGGCAAAGCTCCTTCACAAATCTTTTGCTGATTTCATGCTCACTGTTGGTTTGCTTACAGAAGCAGCCATTTTTCTTTTGTATGCGTTTCTTCCTCCTGCAGGAAATGAAATGGCTGAGGTTGCGGAAGCGTTGAAAAAAAATACAGACAGCTCTCCTGCCAATGATGAGATCAAAAAATTGATCGAAAAAGAAATCAATCCTGATCACCTGAAAAAACTCAATGAGAGCTTTTCAAAACTCAATACTACCATAGCCGGATTGGCTTCTGTAGGTGATATGGCAACTGCATCTGCCAACTTCACCAATAAAACCAATGAGGCTTCCAATGCCTTGGTTGGTTTAAAAGATGCATATGCAAATACTGCTCAATCGCTTCAGCAATTCAATGCCGCTGCAGACAGTTCAAAAGCTTTCCATGAGCAGATGTCTACCCTGAACAAAAATCTCGGTTCATTGAACAAAATCTATGAATCTGAAATCGGTGACATGACCAATCATCTTAAAATGATGAATGCCTTCTATGAAAATCTTGCAAAAGCCACACAGTCGCTTACAGATGGTGCAGGAGATGCCAAGAAAACCCAAGAACAAATCGGAATGCTGGCCAAGAACCTGAGCAGCTTGAACAGCATATATGGAAACATGTTGACTGCCATGCAAAGCCGAGGTTAATCCAATCAATCATTTAAAGAAATTCTCAACATAGAATATGGCACTACCCAAGGATCCCAGGCAGAAAATGATCAACATCATGTATTTGGTGTTGACTGCCCTTCTTGCATTGAACGTGTCTGCTGAAATATTAAACGCCTTCAAAGTAGTTGAATTCAGTTTGAGTGGGTCCAACACGGTATTGAACGAATCAAATAAATCGATCTATGCCAACTTTGAGGAAATGCTCAAAGATCCAAAGACTTCCGAAAAGGCAGCCATCTGGAAGCCCAAAGCTGATCAGATCAGGGTGCTGGCGGAAGATGTTTACAATAAAATTGAGGCATACAAGCAAGGACTGAAAGAAGAATCTGACTTGGACAAGTCAACGGGCGAATACAAGGAAGATGATATTGAAGCACCCACCAGGTTTTTTGCCAACACTCCCAATGGTGCCAGTCTCTATCAGGCGCTCGGTGAGTTCAGGGTAAAGTTGCTCGCAATTGACAATGACCTGGCCAAGCAGGTAGGTTCCAAGTTGCCATTGACGCTTGAAATTCCAAAATCAAATGCTGGAAATACGTTGACAGGCGACAAGGTGAAGGATTGGATCAACAGTTACTTTCACATGACGCCAACTGTTGCGGCATTGACCATTCTCACCAAGTTTCAAAACGATGTCAAAAACTCTGAAAATATTGCAGCAGCATTCTGTGCCAATCAGGTTGGATCTGTAAAACTAGTGTTGGATAAATTTGAACCATTGGTGGGAACCAGCTCCAATTATCTGATGCCCGGAGAGGAAATGATCGTAACAGCCGGACTCGGTGCTTTCAACTCCAATGTAAAGCCAGTGGTAACCATTGATGGCAGATCAATTTCAGTCAATGCAAGTGGAGTGGCTGAATCTAAATTTTCTGTCGGTGCTGCCGGAACCAAATCCATGAATGTAACGGTAAGTTTTATTGATCCGAATACAGGTGAAAACAGAACTGTTTCAAAAAAAGTAAACTACACAGTCGGTGTTCCATCAGGAGTAGCCGCCTCAGCTGATAAGATGAATGTGCTGTACATAGGTGTTGACAATCCCCTCACCATCACAGCAGGAGCAGGAAGCGAAAAGGTTTCTGCACAATTTTCCGCCGGAACCATCACCAAGGCGGGAGGTAGCAAGTACATTGTAAAACCTGCTGCCGGCTCATACGGTGACCAAACAGTAACAATTACGGTCGACGGAAAATCTGTCGGAAAAGTAGGATTTCGCGTCAAGCAACTTCCCAACCCGACTGCATATGTTGGCAACCTGAGACCCGGCACTGTTCCATCAGCCTCATTCAAGGCAATGGGTGGTATCATCGCCAAACTGGAAGATTCAGAATTTGATGCACCGTTTGAAGTAGTGAGTTACAGAGTAGGTGCACTCAGCTCAGACATACCTGATTATGCGCCTGTGGATAACAAGGGACCAAGATGGTCAGGAGCTGCCGCTGCATTGATCAATCGTTTGAAACCAGGGTCACTGGTGGCAATCACCGATATCACTGTAAAGGGTCCGGATGGAAGAACCAGGGTTCTCCCTTCAGGATTGTCCTATAATTTGAAGTAAAAGAAATAAGATAAACAAGCTGTCATGAAAAAATTGCTGAGTTCGTTGTTGTTGTTACCGGTTTTCGCAGTCTTTTTGGCGAATACAGAGGCACAGACAAAAAAACCTGTTGCCAAAAAAACCACGACTTCAAAATCAAAAAAACCTGCTCCTGCAAAAGCAAATACAACGCCCGTACAGGTGGCGGATGCTGCCATGACCGCTCCTGCAGCAGATACAACCAAACCAGTAGCTGCTCCTGCAGCTCCTGTGAAGGATCCATTCGCATTCGATTCTGTGAAGGTTTCTCTTAGAAACGACGCATCCATTGAGAGAAACATGATCAAGACCAGGACTCCCTTGGCATATGAACATATCAGAGAAGATGATGCTTGGTACCGTCACAAAGTGTGGAGAGAAATTGATATCAGAGAAAAAATCAATCTTCCCTTCAGATACAAAGCTGAAGAAGACAACGGGAATCAGCGTTTCATCAATATACTTTTCCGCTCTATCAAAAATGGTGATGTGACTGCATTTGATGCAAATGTGGATGATCGCTTTACTACTCCTTTGCAAATTGCACGTGTTGGTGAATTGATCACCGGCAAATGCGACTCTATTCAAGTGATTGACTGGACAAAAGATCCGGATGGGACCAAAGGGGTGTTCAAGGACTCTCTTGTTTGCAGAGATTTCAATCCGGAGGACATCATTAAGTATCGTATCAAAGAAGAGTGGGTCTTTGATAAAGAATCATCCAGAATGTATGTTCGCATACTTGGCATCGCGCCCATGAAAACTTACCTGGATGAATCTGGAAATCTTTTGGGTGAGTCTCCGTTGTTTTGGATTTACTATCCCGATATCAGACCGGTATTGGCAAAATACGATGTGTACAATACCAAGAATTTTGGTGGCAAAATGAGCTGGGAAGAACTGTTTGAAAGCAGATTTTTTGACAGCAAAATTGTAAAGTCAACCATCGACAACCCATACGATCTTTTCATCAAGCAATATGTAAGAGACAACATCCTGCAATTGCTGGAGGGAGAAAATATCAAAAGCAAAATATTCAATTTCGAACAAGACCTCTGGTCTTATTAATTAATCTGATTTTTGTTGATCAAGGCCGGTTTATTCCGGCCTTTTGTTTTTAAAAAATTTGAGAATAATCTGTGCTTTTTTCAGTCCAATGATAGATGCCAATGCTTCTTCAGTAGCCTGGCTGATGTTGTTGACGGATTTGAAATGCATCAGCAGTTCATCTGCTGTCTTGGGTCCGATTCCCTCAATGTCCAGCAATTGATTTTTGAATGTCCCCTTGCTTCTGGTTCTCCTGTGTTGATTGATGCCATACTGGTGAACTTCGTCGCGTATGGAACGTATAAACATGAGTACATCACTGTTGTATGGCAACTTGAGTGATTCTTTGTCACCGTAAAAAAATATTTCTTCCACATTTTTTGCGAGTCCAATCAATGTCATCGTTCCTTCAAGTCCAAGTGCTTGAATCGCTTCTACAGCTGCATTGAGTTGCCCCTTTCCGCCATCGATGATCACAAGTTGCGGCAATGCAGCGTCTTCTCTCAACAATCCGCTGTATCGTCTGTGGACAGCTTCTTTCATGGTGGCAAAATCATTGATGCCCTTCACGGTTTTTACATGATAAAACCTGTAGTCTTTCTTGCTGGGGACTCCTTCCTTGAAACATACCATGGCCGAGATGGGATATTGTCCGTGGAAATTGGAATTGTCAAAACACTCAATATGCAGGGGAGTGCTCTTTAGTGAAAGCGCTTTCTTTGTCCTTTCCAGTAATTCAAATTTATCAGCATGTTCGTCTGACAGGTGCAGCATTTTTCTTTTTCTAACCTGTCCTGCTCTATAAAGCGCATTCGCATGAGCAAGGTCCAGCAGTTTCTTTTTTTCGCCAGACTTGGGGACGATTAAATCAAATGCATCAAATCCAAATGCAAGATCCATCGGTAAAACAATTGTATTTGAATTGTTTTCCTGATTGCTTTGAACGTGCAAAATCCCTTGCGAAAGAATGTCTTCTATGGTATCGTCTGCCTTGTTCTTAAAAGTATGGGTTCCTGAATTGACAATGGTACCGTTTCTTACAGCAAGAAAACTGATGATGACAATATCATCTTCCGTTGCAAAGGAGAATACGTCCATGTCACCCAGCTTCGGACTCACTACGGTTGATTTTGATCTGTATTGCTGCAGCGCGTTGATCTTGTGTTGGATCAGGGATGCTTTCTCAAATGCCAAGTCATCCACCCATTTCTTTTGTTGCTGTTTATAATCTTGAATGATGCCACTTAAATTTCCCTTCAACAGGTGTTTTACCTGTTCAATTCCTTCGTTGTATTCTTCCAGAGATTGATTTGATACACATGGTGCCTTGCAATTTCCCAAATGATATTCCAGGCAGACTTTGTATTTTTTTTTCTGAATGGCTGATGCAGAGAGATTCAGGTGGCAGGTTCTGAGGGGAATGGTTTGCTTGATCAATTCAAGTAAATCTCTCACTGCATGGATGGAAGTATAGGGTCCGAAGTAGGAAGACCCATCGTTGATTCTTCTTCGGGTGAGAAAAACCCTTGGAAAAGGTTCGTTTTTAATGACAATGAATGGATAGGTTTTGTCGTCCTTTAATTCAATATTGAACCTTGGTTTGAACTGCTTGATCAATGCATTTTCAAGCAACAAGGCATCGTGTTCGGAAGGGACGATCGTAAAATCGATTTTTTTGATTTGCCTGACCAGTTCTCTGGTTTTGAGTGACTGATCTTTTGCTGTAAAATAGGAACTGACCCTCTTTCTGATCTGTTTCGCCTTGCCTATGTAAATCAATTTTCCATTTGCTCCATAGTATTTGTAGATACCCGGTTCGTTGGGAAGTGTAGATTGAATTGATATAAATGATTGCTTATCCAATGGTTAGATTGGATGCAAAGTTAATGCCTTGGGAATCAATTGTGGGTATCAGAAGGTTTTCATGATGCCTACCCTCAGGCCGATGTCATACAGATTCTCTTTGATGGGGTACCTGTCGGTGAAACTGTGCAAAAGTTGATATCTCAGCTGCGGACCCACACTCCATTTGTAGGATCCTTTTTGAAAATGTACATTGGCTTCTATGCCGGTATTGATGTTCCACCTTCTGTTCAGGCTGGGGGCTTTGGCATAATTTCTCAGATTGGTTGAAATCAGGTATGCCGAGCTGCTCAACACATAAGTAGGCTGTATCGTAGAAGCGACTGAGAAATGCAGCATTTTGTTGCCGATCAACTTATAATCAATGCCAATTGGCATTGAAATCATGAAACGTTCATTGCGAAGAGTTACGGATGAAGTAAAGCTGTTGCCATTGATATAATTGGAAACAGCATTGATGGGCTGTGTTGAGAATCCAACATTGTTCATGCCATAGGTTGCCAGCTCTGGATATCCTCTGGATGCCAAGATTTCATATTGTTGGTAATTGGCTTGGAGTCCCGCTTTTATACCCAGGTTTTTGGTGAGAGGGTAGTAAAGTGCTGCACCCGCTTCAAATCCCATTCCGGGTTTGTGAATGACAGCTTCCTTGACAGTATTGGCGAAAAGAGATGTGGTGCTAAAGGAATATGAGTTGTACAAATAATTGGAGCTGGATGAACTTCCCCGCAAGGTTCTGTATCCCATGGTGGGACTGAAATAAATTTGCCACTTAGCCTCTTTGCCAATTTGTTTTGCCTTGTCAAATACATGTGAGATGCTTTGCAGAATACCTGGACGCTTTTTGGGAAGCGCTGTGATGGGGTTGACCTCTTTTCTATCCAAGACAACAGGAGTGAAAATGGGAGTTTGAAGTGGATGCTCAATCGTTTCAGTTTCGCTGGATAGAGTCAGGTTGACTGCTTTTTCAAATCTGTGTTGCTCAAAATATGATTCTGTCTTTTTGTTGAGCGCCGTTCCATGAATGGAAATGGGAGGAAGGGTAGATTCCCATTTGTTTTCAGACAATTGAAAAGCCAATTGTCCGGAGGGTGGAGTGAACGTTGAAAGTTTTTGCTCATTGAAAAGAACCGATATGCTTGCGCTCAATAAAAACAGCAATACGGCCGACACGATGGTCAGCGTTTGGCTGGGCTGGATATTTTTTTCAATATTTTTCCATACCCTTTCAGAAGGGTACATCAAGTACTGATCCGTTTTTTGCCTCAGCAACTCCTCTAATTCATCTGTTTCAAATCTTCTCATTAACACATCTATTTTCTACATGCAGATCTGCTAGCCATTCACAGGAACAAGCCACTTGCTTTTCTCTTTTTTAGGCTGCATGATTTGCTTTTTTACAAGCATTTCTTCCAACATCATTTTTGCTCTTGTATATTGTGATCTGCTGGTACTTTCTTCAATATCCAATAACTTTCCAATTTCTCTGTGCGAATAACCCTCCAGCGCATACAGGTTCAATACTGTTCTGTAGCCGATGGGAAGCTGTCTGATACACTCTATGATTTGTTTTGCCTGCAGCATGCTCGATAAATTATCTTCATTGCTTATCAGTGTTTCTGCATGAAGCAAGTCAACATGCTCGGAAAATTTTTTATATTTTTTCAGGTGATTGATGCATGTATGAACGATCGTTCTTAAAATCCATCCCTCGAGAGAACCTCGTTGTTCGAATTGATTGATTTGGGTAAATACTTTGATGAAACCTTCCTGCAACATATCCTCTGCATCTTCTCTGGATTTGGCGTATCGATAGCAAACAGAGAGCATCCTTGGACTGTAACGCTGGTACAGTTCCTGCTGTGCCTGTGGATTTTTTTGTTGGCAGCCTAGAATCAGTATTTCTTCTGTCATACCCTGGAAAAATTCCTCTCTTGAATGTAAGACTTTTTTGCAAATTCTCCTGCTCGAAAGAAAAGTGAAGGATGATCTAATATAAAATGTTGATTTACAAGGTGCTTCTGAGGCTGATAACTGCATTTCTGCCAGGTGCTGAAAATCCTGATGCAAAAAACCGATAATTGATATCCAGCATATTTTCCAGGGCAAATTGAATTTTCACTTTGGGATTGATATCATATGCCATTCGGAGGTTGAGGGTTTGCCATGACGGACTCCCAACCGGAGTTGCGTATTGTGCATTGTCCTCTCCATCCGGATTGTATTGATCCAGTTTTTTCCATCCATTGTACATCATGAACATTTCCGCAAACAATCGTTTCGACTCGTATTGGATGGAAATTTTTCCATAATTCGGCGGAATGTGATCCAGTGGCTTGCTGCTCACATTTCTTTTTACCAATGCATATGTATTGTTTGATTGCAACTCATATACGGTGGAAGGATTATTGCTGTTCATTTTGAATGCGCCCTTGATGGTATTGAAGCTGCCTAATAATGAAAGTTGCTTGTTGAACTGAATGGTCATCATCAGATTGAGTCCCCTGATGCTGGCCCTGTTGACATTTTGGTTGGCCATGACCCCTGCTCTGATTCCATAATAGTCTATGGAATCCTGTCCATTCAATTGGAAGGGAGCTTTCACAATGGCATTGGAAAATTGTGTGTAAAACAGAGAGCCTTCCAATATTGCGAATTGTAATATCCGCTGTTGAAAGGAAAGATCAAGGCTGTTGGTATATTCAGGTTTGATGTTGGTATTTGGAATAACTACTTGTCTGGCTGCAGTATTGGATTCAAATATTTTACTGAGGTCATCAATATTGGGAACCCTGAACCCGCTTGCATATCCCAATTTAACAGATGTCTTGGTGCCAGGATGATAGGCGATGCCGATATTTCCTGTGAGCGATGAATTGTCCTGATTTGCCTCTGTAACTGGAAGTCTGAAAAATGAGTTGTCCAGAATGCTTGATCTCAATGAAACAAACTGTACTCTTAGTCCATCATTCAGTATCAGTTTATTGGGTATGAACTTATGAATATGCTGAACGTAAACAGCGGCATATTGCATGGTATTTTTTCCATCGGGGTATCTTGTATCCAACTTGGAGAACTCGTTGGTGAGCATATTTTTTCTGCTCGCTGTTGAAGTCAAACCATTCGCCTGCAAGTCGATGCCTGTAGTAATCTCATCTTTGTTGAATTTTTTGACCGCGTCTATAATCAATCCCGCGACTTTTACGCGTTCTAATCTTGTGTCCAATCGGTCGTATCGTTTGTACTCTCTTGTAATTCTGCTTTCTTCAATGTCCTGATAACTGACAGTAGCTTTGTATTCTTCGAATGGACCCTTTTTGCTCTTGATGTTCAATTGGTATGAGATCAATTTTCTTTCCTGGGGACCGTAATACCATGAGGCAAATCTCAACACGCCACTTTTTATATCCTGTAAACGATCATACCTGGGAACCTCTGAAGAACCTGACAATTGTATATTAAATGTATGATTGATTGACTCGCTTGGTTGATACAATATTTTTTGTGTGAAGTCAAACTGTTTGTATCCGGTAAATTTTTGAATGCGCGGATTCGGATTTCTTATAATGGTATCGTAAGGCTTCTCTGTGCTGTATGGCTGTATATAAAATGGTCTGGTTCCAAAATTTTCAAATCCTTTTTTGTCGTTCGATCCAATGCTTACATCTCCAAAGTCGCTGTAGGTAAAACTGGTAAGCGATGCAAGTTTTTTCCCGCCCCAATTGATATCCGCATGCAGGGTTTGCTCCCGGTTTGCAGAGGAGTACCTTGCAAAAGCATTTGCTTTGAAGATTGATTGGTTGGTGTCAACAGCGAGTATGGGTTTTTTTGAAATCATGTGTACTGCTCCTCCCAATGCATCACTGCCATATAGGGTGGAAGCAGGTCCGTTTAGTATCTCCACTCTTTCGAGCATGTTCTGATCTACCGTGATGATGTTTTGCAGGTGCCCCGAGCGATAGATTAAATTGTTCATGCGAACACCGTCAACAATCAACAGGACCCGGCTGGCTTCGAATCCTCTGATCACTGGACTGCTGCCGCCTTGTTGACTTTTTTGGACAAAAACATTGCCGGAAGAGGCGAGCAGATCTCCCATGTTTTGCGCATTGTTTTTTGCAATCGTCTTTGCATGGATGATATCTATCCTTTGAACAATATTTTTCTTTTTCTCTGCAAATTTGCTGCCTGACACTACAATTTCATCCAACTCTTTTGATTGAAAACTGCTGTCGGTTTTTGATTGTGCATGAACAAGGTGGAAACCTGTTGCAAGCAGAAATAGGCATGTATATTTTCTTATTTCTATTGAAATATTACACATGTTCTACCAGTACTTCACCTGTCATTTCGGAGGGGATGGGGATACCCATGAATGTGAGGATTGTTGGAGCAATGTCGCCCAATTTTCCAGCTTTTATTGCTCCTTTCCATTCTTTGTCAATGATAAAAAGCGGAACCGGATTCAGGCTGTGGGCTGTATTGGGACTGCCATCTTCATTTTTCATGTAATCAGCATTGCCATGGTCTGCTGTCAGGAATACAGTATATCCATTGGTCAATGCAGCTTCAACAACTCTCTTTACACATTGATCTACTGTTTCAACTGCTTTCACTACAGCCGACCAAATTCCCGTATGTCCAACCATGTCTGCATTGGCATAATTCAAACAGATGAAGTCAGCTGATTTGCTCTCAATCTCAGGAACAATTTTATCTGTTAGTTCAATCGCACTCATTTCGGGTTGTAAATCATAGGTTGCTACTTTCGGTGATGCAGCCATGATTCTGCTCTCTCCTTCAAAGGGGACTTCTCTTCCTCCACTGAAAAAGAATGTAACGTGCGGATATTTTTCTGTTTCCGCGATTCTGATCTGTTTTTTCCCGTGTTGTTCCAACACTTCTCCCAGTGTATGCGTAAGGTTATCGTTGTTGAATACAACATGCACATGTTTGAATGTGCTGTCGTATTCAGTCATGGTGGTATACTCCAGGCTCAGTTTATGCATGTTGAACTCCTGAAAATCTTTTTGTGTCAACACCTCGGTAATTTCTCTGCACCTGTCAGTTCTGAAATTGAAACAAACGACAGCATCACCCTCTTCAATCTTTGCCAGTGGTTGATTGTTTTCATCTGTAAGAATGATGGGTTTGATGAATTCATCGGTGATATTTTCTGCATATGATTGTTGAATGGCATCCACTGCATTGCTGGAAAATTCGCCCATTCCTTTGACCATTGCATCATAAGCCAGTTTTACTCTTTCCCATCTTTTGTCACGGTCCATTGCATAATATCTTCCAATGACAGTCGCCAACTTACCGGTTGAGCCTGCAAGATGTTTTACAAGGTCTTTGATGAAATCCAGTCCGCTTTTGGGATCGGTATCTCTGCCGTCTGTAAATGCATGAATGAACACATTGGCAAGTCCCTCTTGTTTGCACAGATCTGTGATGGCTTTCAAATGATTGGTATGGGAGTGCACTCCGCCATCACTGACGAGTCCAAGCAGGTGTAATTTTTTATTGTTCTTCAGTGCATAGTGAATGGCTGAAAGCAACACTTCGTTTTTTTGAAACGATCCATTTTTGATGGCAACATTGATTCTTTGCAGTTCCTGATATACAATTCTTCCTGCACCCAGGTTCAGGTGTCCCACTTCACTGTTTCCCATTTGTCCATCTGGGAGTCCAACCATCTCACCACAGGTGGTAAGCGTTGTATGGGGGTATTGATCGTAAAGAGATTGAACGAATGGTACATGTGCGTGTTGGATGGCATCGCTGGAGGCAACTTTACCCTTTCCCCAACCATCCATGATAACCAGGATACATTTTCTGTTTTTCATGCTTCAAATTTACTTTATTTACATGTATATTCATTTTGTGAAACTGTTATAAGAAGCCGCTTATGTCAAAGAAGAACAAGTCAGGATCTGCATTTGTGTACAGCACAGATCCCCATTTTCAATTGAATGAAGAAGGCGAAGAAATTGTAACGCTGCCTCCATCTGAGCAGCGCTTGCGGGTAATGTTGGAAACAAAACACCGTGCAGGAAAAACGGTAACGGTTGTGTTGGGATTCGTTGGAAAGGAGCATGATCTCGAGGAGCTCGGAAAAAAATTGAAAAATCATTGCGGTACCGGTGGTTCAGCCAAGGAGGGGGAGATCATTCTGCAGGGGGATCAGCGGGAGAGGGCCACACAATGGTTGCGAAAAAATAATTTCGGCGTAAAATAAAAAAGGCGGGTATCTACCCGCCTTTTGTTATAGCTTTTGGATGAATTACCAACCTTTTTTAGCTGTTCCGGCTTCGATAGCTGCGAGGGCTTTTGCTTCACTCAACAGTGAAGTCAGCTTGTTTCCCTTTCCATCGTGACCTTTTGCAATGTATCCACCTTTTTCCGTTTTGCTGACAACAGCATCTTGCATGGGTACATTTTTTTCTTTGGTTTTTACGTTGTAGGCGGTAATTGCATGTGGGTTTGACATGGCGATTTAATTTATGGTTGATTAAATATACACTAAATATCCAATTTTGCGTATTTGGCGTGTGATTCGATGAATTCTCTTCTTGGTCCCACTTCATCACCCATCAGCATGCTGAAAACCCTGTCTGCTTCTGCAGCACTTTCAATGCTGACTTGACGCAGTGT
>JACCDM010105116.1_pt1 | contig 29957 bp, 28 predicted proteins | sample 7445851 | NCBI WGS metagenome assembly JACCDM01 (sample SAMN15323438, study PRJNA562643) | freshwater metagenome | isolation source: river surface water | place: USA:Blue River Watershed | collected 2017-08-16
ACGAATACCATTTCTCCCTTAATGATGTTGATGAGGTTAGGTAATTCGTCCAAACTCAATTTCCGCAACACCCCTCCTATCTTCAACAAATAGGATTCCGGGTTTTCTAATAAATGTGTAGCGACATTCGGCGTATTCTTCTTCATGCTCCTGAACTTGTAGATGTTGAAAAAGGAATAATTTACACCTACTCGTTTTTGTTTGAAGAATATGGGTGATCCGTCCTCTATGAATATAACCAAGGCCACAGCTAAAAAGATGGGCGATAAAAGAATGAATAAAACTATTGCAATTAATCTATTCATTTAATCTTAAAACCTTTTAAAACAGGGGTTGGATCCCAACCGAAAGCTTTTCGGGCTTTTGAATCATCAAATGTTAATGATGATGTTATCTTTCGCAGCATTTCAGAATCCATTGGAAATTTATTTCCAATCTTATCTCCACAAAAAGCTAATTTTTTAGCAAGAAACATTGACATATTGGGTACAAAATTTTTGCCTAACTGTTTTGCAATACAATTAGTAAGATCATTAAAACTTGGATGACAACCATCAGTTAAATTATATATTCCTCCAACCATCGCAACCTTAAGTATATGTTTTGCTACATCTGAAGCTAAAACCATTGATTTAATAGCAGCCCCTTTTGAAATATTGAAATAATACCCTCTTCTAATTGCATTAATCATTGAGCCTAAGTTCCCAGGAGGATTAGACCCAACAACAAGCGGCAAACGTAGTATAGTACAAATAACATTATTTTCAAGACACCAATTTTTAATTAAATTCTCTGATATAACTTTACTTTCACCATATGTATCATTAGTAAATAAGGTTTCATTTTCAGGAATATTTAAACCTGAAATTTTCCCATAAACAGAAACGCTGCTGATATAAACAAAATATTTAGGAATGAAGCCTGAGTTTTCTATTCCGTTTAGGAAATTTATAGTCCCCAACACATTAGTAGTATAAATTTCACTCTTTAAAACATCAGATACTGGCCTAATATGAGCTCTCCCTGCAGAGTGAATTATTAAGTCAAATCTTTGTTTAATATCTGGAATACTTAATCCTAAATCGCAATTAATATCAGCCCCTGATCTAGAAATTGTTTGATATTTAATACCAACTTGATTAAAATATTCACAAAAATGAGTTCCTAAAAATCCACTTGCACCAGAAATTAAAATATCAACTTTCCCCATCATTAAATATCAACTAACAAATTAATATATAAGTTTTTAATTTTTTTAGCCATAATCTCTTGTGTAAATTCAGAATTATATCTAGATAATGCCCCCGCTGATAACTTTTTATAAAGCACAGAATCTCCCAAAATAGTGTTTATCGCATTTGAAATAGCTACTGAATTTTTAATTGGAATTGTCAAACCAGAAATCATATTTAAATTAACCCATTGAACTCCTGAACCAGGAATCTCAGTTGAAACCACTGGCTTACCTAATGCCATAGCTTCAACTTGAACGATCGCAAATGCCTCAGTTTTATAAATCGAACTTAAAACTAATATATCACATGCATGTAAAAAACAATTTCTTTCTAAATCACTAACACCTCCTAAAAAGATTATTTTATTTTTAAGCTTTCGTGGAATTCTATCTTGAAGTTTGTTTAACAACTTCCCACTTCCAATAATAAGTAATCTATAATTTTCATCTAACCCTTCTAATGAATCAACCAAATATTCATATCCTTTATAATATGACATACGCCCAATTGCAAGAATCAACTTTTGCCCTTTGTATTGACTTAAAATTTCCTGAACTCTTTGATGATCAATTTTCAATCTACTAGAGTCAACTCCTATTGGAATGATTTCTAATTTATTCTTATATGGATTAAGATGAATTGACTCTGCTGCATAGTTACTTGTTGTTGCAATAATTTTATCGGCCCTATTTAACAACCAATTCTGTATAGGCTTAAAAAACTTTAACAGAAACTTTTGACGAAGAATATCACTATGCCAATGCAAGACAACTTTACATTCAGGCTTGACAATCCATAATGCAAATGCACTCATTGGGTCAGGGTGATGAATGTGAATTAAATCATACTTTTTATTAATTTGAAACAATCGAAAAATCAACGAAATTGAAAATAATGTAGAAAAAGCTTTAAATAAAAGAGATTCACGATATACTAAACCGAATTTAGTTTCTTCAACAACTGATCTAGAAATATTATTAACTCCCAATACATCGCAATATATATTTTCAGTAACCAAGCCTTCACAAATTAATTGAATAGTTGATTCAACACCACCTAAATTCACAGGCGGATACGCTTTACCAAATTGAAGAACTTTCATTATCTATTAAAATTAAATACAATACTAAAAATCACAAATTTGAACAATACAACTTTAATCTAAAATACGTAATATTTCTAATTCAAATTGGCTTAAATTGTACAACCTAGATGTGTTCAAAGCATTTTGGCTTAACTTAGTTAAAAGAGATTTATTATTAATTAATAATGAAATTTTATTTGAAATTTCAAAAGAATTTTTAGTCGGCACTAAATAGCCATTTATGCCATCATTAACCAATTCTGACTGACCACCAATATTGGTAGTGATGACTGGAACACCACATACAAATGATTCCAATATTACCATACCAAAAGACTCTTCTATTATTGAAGGAAAGCACAAAATATCTACTTGGCCACAAATTTCAGAAACTACATCAGTTGAAAAACCTTTCATAATAACATTAGAAGGACACATTTTTGATAATTTATCAAATTCTGGGCCATCTCCAAATATCCAATATTCAACTGACTTTGTAACATTCAAATATTGGTAGCTTTTAATAAAATAATCGATACCTTTTTGTTTAATTAAAGTTGAAAAACTGGCTACTATATATTTAGACTTATTTTCTGACTTTTTATTCCCTAAAAAATAATTATCAATTGGATTAGAAATTGTAACCACATTATCTAATCCAATATTATTATTAACAGAATTTGATACTGCAATAACTTTTAAACATCTACGAAGAAAAATCAAATAAAAATATCTAAAAAACGGATTTTTTTCTATTAAATGTGCATGATAAATAAATTGATACCCACAAAAAATATTTAATATATATGCAAAAACCAATAGTTTTTTTGTGGTAACATAAAGTAAAGTAGACTTACTATTTTTTAAAATAGAATTTATATAAAGACAATTTAATATTACATAAAAAGGGAAAGAAAAAAATTCTATCCCTTTTAGAAAGAAACCAATATAGCCAGATTTCTTGGAACTAAAAGATCGTAAAATGTAGTAGTTTGAAAAATATTTTTTCGCATCATTAAAAAATATGGAAGTTGAATTAGAATCAAATAAAACTATATCCTTTTTACCATATAATGCCCTAATAACATGTAGACTAACATTTTGCCCCCCTCCAAATTTTGATTTAGAAGAATCTTCAAAAATAGCTATTTTAATGATCTTTGGATTTTTCAAAATTATTATAATATAACACTGCTGCAATTATAAAATTAAAATAATAGATATTAGTAATTGCATAATGGACAGTCATCTGAAAAAGTAAAAATAAAATCATAAAATTAATTTTATCAATTTTTTTTATAACTGAGAAAATAAAAGAAAATAAATACAGAAAAAACATAATTACTCCAATTTGAGCAATTATCCTTATTAAAAAACTCTCCCCAACAAATCCTAAATTCATAAAACTAACATTATTTAAAAATCCTGTTCCCAAAAATAACTTACCCAATGAAAGATTAAATAATGCACTAAAATCAAGATTTAAAGCAAGTGTCATATTATTTTGTGAGCTGTCAGAAATAATAGTATATAAACACATTACAAACAAAATACACAAGGAAAAAATAAAAAATATAAACTGCTTTAAATCAATAATTCTTTTGAAAAAATCAATTTGAATAATATAAAAAATAATAAGCGCTGCGATTAAAGAAGTTTTCGCTCCAGTAATAACAGTAGAAATTATATATAGAATGTACCATATATAGGGCTTACGATTTGATTTAAAGTCTCGAAAATATATAAACTCCACTATAATCGCTATAGGAAAGATAAAGGCAGATTTTTGAGGCTGTAACCACAAGCCAAAAGGTCTTATAAATGGAATTCCAAATTCTCCTTGTGGAAGAAAATATGGTGAAGAATTTTCTGAATTATAATATGCATTAATTACATCCCCAAATATTGTATTAGTAACTCCACCGGGGTCTATTAAATTGATATATAAAACTTCATACAGATTATACAAAATATAAACTCTACAGCAATATAAAATCAATTTAAATATGTTCCTGAAATTAGGCTTAAATATAAAAAAAGGGAATAAAGCAATTGGAGATATAAGAAATCGATACGACTCATTTAAAAAACTATCAAACTTAGATTCAGTAATAATCATTCCATATATTAAGATTAAAATTGCAAAAAAAACTCCCCCGTATATATTGACAATACTTGAACTGAATTTTTTTTTAATAATTACCGCATAAAGAAAACTTAGTATTACAAATACCTCAATTAAAAAGTAAGTTTGAAAAAAATAATAATTAATTAGTGAAGACAATAAAAACAATATACCGAAAAAATTAACAATTTTGGTGTTAATCTTGTTGTTATAAATCATATTTATAATTCTTCTTCCTTAATATACTTAATAATTTAACGTAGTTATTATAGCCAAATATTACCCCAAAAAATAAAATGTAAAGTTTAAAGGAAAGTCGTGAATTCTTTATTATCAAATAGCTTGCTGATTTCTTATTATTATCTTTGATCAAATATAGAATATTTGAATTAATAGCTCGTATTTCTATCCATTTTAACTCTTTCTTAAACTCATAAGCCCTTTTCTTTAGTAAATTTTGTAATTCCGTTTTAAGAATCTCAAATTCCTCAGACCATTTATTCAAGTTTTTCAGTGTTAAGCTCTCTGAATGGATTCTATATTTAACTAATATATTGGAAGTATAATATACATTTGAAAAATATGCGATTTTAAGAAAAAAGTCAAAATCCTCAACTAGAGAAAAATTATTATTAAATGCAATATCATACGTATCAAGAATCGATTTTCTAATAACAGCAGCAGACATTCCTACTTTATAATTTATTAATAAATATTTAAAATCTTCATATTCAGATTTAGTTTTTGAATTGGCAACTGAAAATCCCCCTTCCCAAAAATTCAGATAATTAGAATGAACTAAACCTATTTTAGGATCACTTTCAAAATAAATTATTGTATTATTAAGCTTTTCAGGCTCCCAAATATCATCAACATCAAGAAAAGCAATTAATTCACCATTTACTTTTTTTAATGCAAAATTTCTTGCCTCTCCAAGTGATAGCTTTTTTTCAGTTTTAAAATACCGAATTCTTTTATCATTAAATGAAAACAATATTTCCGAACTTGAGTCATTTGAACAATTGTCAATAAAAATAATTTCCCATTTTAAATAACTCTGGGAAAATACACTATTAACTGAATCTTTTAAATATTTTTCACCATTATAACAGTTTATAACAACTGATACTAGAGGATTCATGATTTTAATATTATTTTTAATTTTTCACAAATCATACTCACTTCCTTCACTGAAAGATCTGGATGTATTGGTAAAGTAATTAACGTTTTATACAAATCTTCTGTTTTTGATAAACTTGAATTATCTTGGTTAGATTTGAAAAATGTCAACAAGTGATTTGGTTTATAATGTATTCCAGTCGGAATATTAAAATCTGCTAATTGAGTCCTAATTAAGTCTCTTTTTTTTGCATCTACCATAATTACAAATATATGAGGAACAACTTCCTTATAGTCACATTTTAATAACCCTACATGCCCTAAAAGTTCGCTGTAATAAGTTTTAGCCAATAACTGTCGTTTAATTTTAAATTTTTCGAATTTATTGAATTGAACTAACCCTATTGCAGCCATTAAATTACTCATGTGAAATCGCCAACCTTGGTCCTTAACATCAAAATCCCAGGATCTTTGACCTTTAAATCTATTTTCCGTATCATTTTCTACACCAAGTAACCTCAGATCGGATATTTTTTTAATTACAAATAAATCATTAGTAATAACTATCCCTCCTTCGCCGGAAGTTATATTTTTTATTCCATCTAAACTTATACAACATATGTCCCCAAAACTACCAACTTTTTGACCCTTATAAACTGTACCAAAAGCATGTGATGCATCTTCAATTACTCTAAGTTTATTTTCGGCAGCAAACTTATAAATATCTTCTAAGTTCCCTACATTGCCCCCATAATGAACTGGCATAATTGCCTTTGTTCGTGGAGTTAATTTTTGTTTTGCATCAATTAAATCAATCGTAAGTGTAGTTTCATCCACTTCACAAGCAATAGGCTTAGCACCTACCGCAGAAATTGCCTGAAAAGAAGCGACATATGTTAATGATTGCACAAGAACTTCATCTCCACCTTTAAGGCCAATAGCTTGCAAAGCTAAATGAAGTGCTGCTGTACCTGTGTTTACACAAACTACCTCCCTTTCAAAATAATTTTTCAAATTTTCTTCTAGAATTTTGACTTCTTGGCCCATTCCTAGATATTCACGGCGCAATACATCTGTAACTGCATCAATTTCTTCTTGACCCAAAACGGACTTTGATAATTTGATCATTATCTGATTATTTTAAATGTTTACTTTCCACGGTGCCTTATCAGAATTCCATAATTCTTCTAGAATTTGATGTTCTCTAACAGTATCCATCGACTGCCAAAAACCATCATGAGAAAATGCTTTTAATTCTTTATTAATAACTAATTGCTCAATAGGTTCACGTTCAAGAATAGTAGAATCATCTTTTATATAATTGAAAATCTCTGGTTCAAATACAAAAAACCCCCCATTAATTTTACCTTGATCTAATTGAGGTTTTTCTTTGAACGATTCAATGGTTGCATCAGAATCTAAAATTAATTCGCCAAACCTTGCCGTTGGGCGAACTGCTGTCAAGGTTGCTAATTTACCGTGTCGTTTGTGAAAACTAACTAACTTGTCAATATCAATATTTGACAAACCATCACCATATGTAACCATAAATGACTCATTGCCAATAATATTTTTAAGCCTTCTAATTCTCCCTCCTGTCATAGTATTTAAACCTGTATCCACAAGTGTAACCTTCCAATTTCTACCATTTTTATTAATAAACTTAATACTCCCTGTGTCTAAATCAACAATAAAATCACTATTCAAAGAATTATAGTGCAAAAAATATTCTTTGATCAAATTAGCTTTATACCCTAAAGCAATGACAAAATCATCATAACCAAATTTGGAGTACCAATTCATAATATGCCATATAATAGGAAACTCCCCTATCTCGATCATTGGTTTTGGTAATTTTGAGGTATACTCCGCAATTCTGGTTCCAAAACCTCCAGCTAAAATTATTGTTTTCATTTTTTATTATTTTCAGTTCCAATCATAACCAATACTTAGATTTTCATCTAAAATATTTTCCTGCTCAGTTGGGTCATGTTCAATGTTAGCAACATTTAATATTAAATTAAGATTAGACGATAATCCTTTAAAACCTACCCAAATACCTGGGGGGATTGTCAACCTCAAATAATTATCTATAGAAAGTATTATCTCCATAATATTTTGATAAGTTTCCGATTCCAGTCTACCATCATAAAGCACAAATTTTACTATACCCGTAGGCACAACAAGATTCAATGTCATTTTATGATGTCGTTTCCATGCCTTAATTTCACCACCAATAATACTTGAAAAATAAGCTTCTCCAAATCCATTAAAACCTTCATCACTAATTTTAATTCCATGATAAATATCCCCTTTGGAATTAAAAATTATTTTTGTTGGTTTTAAAATAACGCCGTTGATATTTATATTGCCCATTTTATATTTTTTTCTTTTGCTATTTTAACATACTCAATAATTTGGTTCATTGTGTATTCATGCATATCCAACTTACTATTATAAAAATTATAATACCAATCTCCTGTAAAGTTTAATAATTGGTTATAATTCAGAGTTGGAATCCATTTTAAATGGAATAACGCTTTATCACAATTCAGTTTTAAAAGCCCTGCTTCATAAAACTTAATATCATCTGTTATACAATATGCATTTGTAGGATTGTCATATTTCCAACAACCACTTAAATCTTCTAATAATTTTTTTACCGTGCTTGTATGTTCAGCATGAGGTCCAAAATTGAAACTTTGACCATTTAATGAGTCATCAGAAAATAATTCTGAGCCCAAATTAAGATATCCACTTAACGGTTCCAATACATGTTGCCAAGGACGGGTTGCATTCGGACTACGAATTTCAACAATTTTACCCTTAGACCAAGCTCGCATACAATCTGGCACAATACGATCAGCTGCCCAATCACCACCTCCAATGACATTACCAGCTCGTGCTACTGCGACTTTAACCTTTGAATCAGCATTTTTGAAAAACGAATGAAAATAAGATTTAAAGACTAATTCAGCTGCTCCCTTAGATCCACTGTATATATCCTTTCCACCCAAAGAATCTGTTTCTTTGTAACCCCAAACCCATTCTACATTATCATAGCACTTATCACTTGTAATGATAATAGCAGTACATTTTATATTCAATTGCCTTAGGGCTTCTAAAATATTCAATGTACCAATTACATTGGTAGTAATTGTATCACCTGGTTCTCGATAGGAAGTTGAAACGATTGCTTGGGCTGCTAAATGAAAAACAAAATCAGGTTTGGATTCATTAATCACTTCAATCGTTCTCTCAAAATCTCTAATATCACAGAAATTATTATCAATCTTATTTGCTAATCCCAATTCATCATACATGGAAGGCGTTGTTGGAATATCTTTTGATATACCAACAATTTCTGCTCCCAAATATTCTAACCAAATTGTCAACCAAGAACCTTTAAACCCTGTATTGCCGGTAATCAACACTTTTTTACCATAATACACATTACCAAATGGCATATTTTTCATATCAATTTAATTTTAAAAGATTTTTTCTAAAGATTTTAACATGTCCATATCCTTTAAATGAATACATGGAATATTTATAATTTTCTCACCAATAGCTTCAGAAACAGGACATGAGCCAATCTTGTATCCATAGGAAGTAATATCTTCAGATGTAGATTCAATTGGTTTTTTAAACCAAAACCACTCTTTATCAAAAAGTTTCGAAACATTATTATTTGATATTTGTGAATCAGTAAAGAACGCAAACCGCAAAGGAATAATATAATTATCTTCATTTGAATAACAACTAGGAATTCGATGTTTTAAAGAAATTAAATTTATTAACTCATTTAATAACTGTCTTCGATTTTCTATGGACTTTTTATACTCATATAATTCTAAAAGGCCTAAATAGGATAGGAATGATGGGAATTTTGAAGGATAGGGGTAATGACTGTTTTGAGAAGGTTTAGAAGCACTATCTTCATCTAAAAAAGTATATGAATTTCTACTTTTGAAAAATCTATTTAACAATCCTTCCAACAAATTATAAAATTTTAAAAACCAATATTTTTCAGGTTTAAAATACTCCCCTTCAAAAATTAGTTGTTTGTAAATATTATATTGTTGTTTCTGTGGGATTTCCCCAATTGAATCGTGATAATCCTTCAGTTTGTTATACAAATGGTTACTATTTGTATAGACAAATCCACCAATAAATGTATTCAAAGGCTTAGAATGATCAGATGAAAAAATCGCCGCATCACTCCAATTACCAAGAGTAATTCCTTTGTATTTCGAAAGAAAAGAAAGTGCACAGTCCTCGATTAAAAAAATATTTTTGTTTTTCGCAATTTCTTGTATTTTATCAATTTCACAAGGTATGCCGAAAGAATGTTGAGCTACAATTACCTTTGTATTTGAGGAAATCAGTTTTGAAATTGAAATAGGGCAACTACCTAATGTATCTTTATCAATATCAGAAAATATTGGTATAGCACCTATCCTAATTACAGCATTAACCATTACAGAACAAGTAAAACCAGTTAGAATAACTTCATCAGTTTTTTTAAGATTCAAGGATTTTAAAATAGAATAAAATGCCATTCTCCCTGCTGCATATGTTAAAACCTTACCTTCTCCCAAACTTGAAGCAAGTTCAGTTTCATACTTTAATTGCCACTTATTGTTAGGATACTCAATTAATGAAAAAATTGTCTTTTTTTGTAAATCAGACAAATAATTGATACCACTTATAAAGCCATAATATTTTTTTTGTAAAAATATTATTGAATATAAATAGATACGATTGAATAATGTTTTCAAAGGAATTTGATATTTGCTGAGCTAGTTACAAAATATTTCTATCGAAATTCTTAACTAAATTATCTTTAGACCATAAACCCATAACTCGTCCAGAAACTTCGCCATTATTAGAATCATCTATAATTAATATAGGTTTAGGAAAACAGAACGGCTCGATTTCAAGATTTAACTCCCTAAATTCTCCTGTCTTAATGTCTTCATTCAAAATAGTCTCTCGGTAAGTAGTTGTTAAAATATATTTAACCTCACTTTTTTGAAAATTTTTAATCACTAAATCTATATCGTCATTTGAAAAATGAAAGAGTACATCTCTACATATCCATAAATCTGCTTTGGGTATATCATCAGTTATTATATCTAAAGTAGAAAATTTAACATTTTCTCTTTCATAGAGCTCTTTATTCCTCAAAATAAGATTCTTTACAATATCGAAGCCCAAATAATTAACATTTTCAAGATTAACTGAATTCATCCAGTTAAAATCGCCACAAGGGGCATCAATTATTGATTTTATTTCAAAATCAATAATTACTTTTTCAAGTCCTTTTCTTAAATTTTCAGTATAATTAATTGTTGAGCCATAACCTGATACGGATTCTGTATTTCCCCAAATATTTTTTTCATAATAATATTCAAATAAATCGCTGTATTGCTTGAACTTTTTAAATTTTAGCTTCCGTAAATAATAAGTAGTATTTAAAAAATGTCTAATCTTAGATAAGATATATTTACCTAGAATGGATTTCCCCAAAATTAATTTTATTTTATTTTTCATATCAATCTTACTTTAAATGTTAGACATTAAGTTTGAATATTCACTTGCCATTCTATCTACCTGGAAATTATTAATAAATCTATTATAGCCAAGTGCGCCTTGCTCTATACGCAAATTTGCATCTTTCAATAATTCAATCGTTTTGTTTGCATATCCATCAACATCAGTTTTATCAAACAAATAGCCACCGTGATTATTCTTAATTACTTCAGATAGCCCACCAACATTTGTACTAACTATTACTTTTTTATATTTCATTGCTTCAATGGCAGTTAGCCCAAATGATTCGAAACCGATTGACGAGATTAAAAGAATATCAGCTTGATCCAATAATTCCATCGCATCATGTCTGAAACCTAAAATAAATATTTTTTCTTGAAGGCCTAGTTCTTTAACCTTTTCTCTCATTAGTTCCAATTCACCATCTGTTCCATAACCACAACAAATGAGTACCGCTTCAGAACATTCTTTACAAATTTTACTAAATGCTTCAAACAGAAATAAATGCCCTTTCCTTTTTTCATACGTAGAAAGCATTATGCATAATTTTGCAGTGCGATCAATTTGTAGTTCATCTTTTATACAAACTTTACTTTTTATAATATTGTAATTTATTCCATTATGGATAAATTTTAAATTCTGAAACGACGACATTGCTGGTCTATTCCTAATAGAATCTGAACAAGATTTAGATACACTTACAAAAAAATAAGTATACTTACATACTAGCTTATCAATAAGATTTTCAATAATACGATTGATTCTTTTGGGTTTTACTGCATAATTGTGGTAATTATGTAACGACTTTTTACCAGAAAACATCCCCCATACGATTGAAACAGCCCTGCAAGTGTTGCCTCCGGGATATCCGCCATTAATAATCATTAATTTATCAAACTTCTTTAAGTTTAAAATTTTATAACTAAACAGCAAATAATACACGAAGTAAGAATATTGAAGAATAAAGCTAGTTATCTTATATAGCAATCCTTCTCCAAAGTATTCTTTTAGTTTAATCTGTTTTTCAGGAACTAATGGTAAATCATGAAGTATTAATTTAATATTAGACTTTACAAATCGTTCATTATATAATTCTAATGCAGTGTGAGATTTATTACATAATAGAACTAACTCGTCATTTTTGTCAGGCCAATTATTTAATAGATCAATAGTAAAAGTATCTAAGCCCCCAACATAATAACTCTCAAGATAAAAACAAATCTTACTCATAAAAGAAGATTTTTTGTCAGAAATTGTTTTACTAATTCTCCATTAGAACTATTGATTGAATTTTCTGAAGTATAATAATCGTCAATAAAATTTTGACGAATTTGATCCGGGATATTATTTAAAACATCGGACAAAAGAAAGTCATTAGAAATATTATAAACTGGGCAATTCAAATACTCAGACAAATATAAAATCACATGAGGATAACCGTAACTTCTGTAATTAGTTACCATCTCATTTGTGTAAAAGAATATTAATGGTTTATCAAATAAAATAGCATAGGAGATTGATGTAGTTAATGAAGACAACACAAAGCTTGCATCCCTAACAAGTTCAGCAGTATTTTTGACGACAATTTCTCTTCCATCAAAAAGCAATCGATCATAATTACTAGATGGATGTGAAGCTATTATTACTTTACAACCATATTGCTTTTCTATTTTATCAAAAAAATGATTTAATTCATTAACATATCTGTTGAAGTCAATCAATTTACCATTGAGCAATTCAACATCAGGATGACCTGCTGCATTGTTATCTAAAAAAACACAATAATTTGCTCTTGTATTATTCTTAAATTTAAGCCTAATCTCATTATATAAAATAACATCTGGTAAATTAACATGTTGAATAATTGAATTAGGGAATTTAATAGAGGATGCTCTACCAGCAGCAAACACAAAATCAAACTCTTTAATTAATTTAATTTTAATATAAATTTTAGAAATCTGATTTAAAAGTATTCCCTTCAATCTAGTTATACTAAAATTTGAAAAATTTAGACTATCAATAATGACCTTTGGAGGACTAGGCCATACTCCCCAGCTAAAAAAACCCATTTTTAAATTAGATTTTGTAAAGCAACGAAATAATTTAATAGAATTTCCCGTTGGATAAAACATTGGGATTAATATTGTTTTATTTTGATCCTCCAGTTTTAGTCTTCTATTTAATTCATTATAAGATGTAATTATTGATATATATTCTGAATCAGAAAAATGTTTTTGTTTAGTAAGTAAAAATGTAATATCCCAATACTCAACATTAAAATCCTCTTCAATTAGATAGTCTAATAAATAATCTTTACGAATTTTATTAGACAATAACTCATAGTTTATAAATATAATTTTATTAATCATTTATATTTTAATTGATAGACTATTAACGAAATTAAAAACGTAATTTCTAAAATATTTAGAGGTAATTATAGACAATCCCAAGCCAAAAATTATAATTATTAAAATCGATATAATATTTAATAATAACGAAATTTTAGAATTATCACTTGGTAAAATATTTCTTATGTAAATTGCTATTAAAACTGTAGAAAAAACAGGCAAAATATAAGGTATTAAAATACTTTTAAAAAACTGAATTAGTGAATACCCAGTAAAAACTAAAGCGAATCTCAAATATACAGAAGCTGTAATAGTAAAGGCAATAATTTTAAATATTGCAAATGACTTTATTCCAAAGTATGAGTATGTTAAAGTAATTCCAAGCCAATATACCACAGGAATTATTATTGAATTTATATACATCAACCGAATTTTCTCCAATGATACAATTAATGCACCAACGGGATAAGAAATAAAAGCAAAAATGTTACTCAAAATAATTAAAGCTGTAACTTCTATGGCATCATAATATGATGAACCTACCCATGACAAAATAAAAGACTTCATTAATATAGATACAACAAGAACAGATATAACAATAATTGGTAATAATATTTTAACAATATGAATGAAAAAATATTTCAATCCTTCTAAATCCTTATTACCGATAAAATGGTTGAACCTTGCAGTAAAAGGTGAATAAAATATTCCAAAAAAAGATCTAAATAAAGACATTACAGAAAGTGAAATTGCAAACATACTTGCACTTTTAATTCCCATAACTTTCCCAATTACAAAAATATCTAATTCGTAAAAAATAATCCATGAAACAGTAACTATAAGACTTGAAAATGCTAAGCTTTTTACACTGTTAAAAACTAAGCTATTAAATCTAAACGATTGAAAAAACAATAAAATTGAATAATTGACTTTCTTTTTAACGTAAAATATAGCAACCAGAACAATACAAATATTAATTATCTGGGTAAATAAAAAATAATTAACAATATTATATGTCCCTGGCCTAAAAAAATAAAATACAGATAAAATTTTCAAAAAATTCCCTATTACAGTAAACTTTTGATAAATGTAATCTGTAACTCTAATTGTGAATATAGATTGAATCGTTCTTTGCGCGACTATAATTGGTGACGAAAAAGCCAAAATAATTAGCAATTTTCTTGCTACTGTATATTCTTGATCTAATTTCAAACCGGAAATAACGATTTGTGGAAAGAAACCAAATACAAGAATAACAAAACCAATTAAGGACACAAAAAGAAAAAAAACGAATGAAGTAAAGGCAATTACCTTAATTTCATCTTTCAAGTTACCCTTAGCAAAATACTCAGATGCATATTTTTGGCCTGCCGTAATAAATCCTATATCAGCGTAGGAATAAAAAGCAGTAAGAGAAATACAAATTGAATAAATCCCAAAAAGAGATTCATCAGCGGAAAGTAACGGGATAACTATAAATAGCGACACTAAGCCTAAAAAAACAGACAATATCTGCCAAAAATAAATCAAAATATAATTCTTAGTATAAGAGTCTTTCATACAAAAGTTCAATCGAGTAGTTATATCTTACTGAAAAGTGTCATAAAGCTATTCCGAAGCATATACTAAATAGAAATGGAAACAGATATAACTGTATCATCAGTATGCGATGAAGACAATATAAAACCTTTAAGTTCTGGGGCACCATTAGTATTATATAATATTTCCAAATTATTAAATTGTTTATTATCTAAAATTGAATTATTCGATTTATATATTGCTTCTTTAAGACTAAATATGCTTGCAAAACTTTGGTAAGGATTTTGTTTTAAAATACAATAAGAGATTTCACTTACAGTGAAGTTATTAGTGTAAAATTTGTCCTCCCTAAAATCATCTGTAAGTGGGAAATTAGAAATTTTCTCGATATCAATTCCTATTCCTCGAACAAATAAATTAGAGTCATTTGTTGAACTTTTAGCACTTGATTTGTTATCAGTATCGTTCAAAATGTCCTGAATTGGAGCATTAATTCTACTTAATAAATCACCAAATGTACGTATAGTTTTATAGTCATGTACTTCAACTCCAATTTTATTTAGTTCAGAATATAATCTATGTACAAGTATAGACCCATTTATTACTGATTTATCAATTATCGTTTCATCAGTAATTTCTAAAATATCTTTATTAATAAACTTAGAAATTATTTTTTTTATGTTATCCATATTTTAAAATTTAAATAAACAAGAATCACAAAGATATGAGTCTTTAAAGTCGTTATTAATAATTTTTATAAATCCAATTCCATTCAAATCATCATTGAGACTTTTAAAACATTTGGAACAAGTAACTTGTTCGTTTAGCTCAAAAACACTAAGCTTATAACTTTCAAATCTTTCTTTTAACTCTTGTAGAAAAAGAGAGGCCGTTTTACCCTCAGATACTCGATGGTCAAAAGCTAAACTTAAGTTAATTCTATTAAGCTTAGAATCAACTTTTGCAATACCAAGTATTGCTGCATTATTTTTATTAATTAATGGAGAAAAACTTATGGCACCAAAAGACGATAAATCAGTTATAGTAAATGTTGTATCACTTAGTTGATCAATTGTCAATTTCTTATCCATATACTTTAATGCCAAGTCATAGATTTCAAAATCAATATCATTCAAGTTCAATAAATTTGTATTTTTAATATTAACAACTTTCAACCCATCATCTATATCCATTGCAATTCCAATATTAATATCTTTATAGTGTAACACATCACCATTAAAAAAATATGAATTGAACATTGGATATTTAATTAATAATCTTGAACATTCATATGTTAATAAAGGCAAAGCCGAATCCGTAAAATACTTAATGCTTTTATTAGTATTTTCAAAAACATGTTCAATGTCAAGATCTATATTAATTACACTTACCAAACCAGAGTGCTGAACATCTTGCAAGTATTCTATTTCTCTTTTTTTTGAATTGCTGATTTTTACAAGTTCAACTTTCTCAAAATTCGAAGGCGCCGCAAAATTATCTTTAGCCCTAATAGGGTTAATTACTGTGCTACTTAATATTGGACTATTATCAATATTTAGAATTGATAAAACAATTTGCTCATTTACAAAATCAAAATTTTCAAAACTTTTTAAGTCAATTTTATTAACTTCAATTAAGCTAGATGCTTTTTTTGAGTAAAATGTATTGTTTACTTTAATTTCATTAATAGGGATATTTTTAGATGACTTATAACTCTCATCAATTTCTTTTTTTTCTTTTTTTTCTTTTTTTTCTTCTTTGTTACTTAATTCATCAATCGGTATTTCATCCCAAATTTTAATAACAGTTTTATTTATTTCTACATCTTCCCCTATTTTACACAAATATTGGATGAAGCCCTCTTCTTCCGCTTCAATAGTTAAAACTGCTTTTGAAGTTTCCAATTCAAGTAACAAATCATTTTTAATGACTTTATCTCCATTTTTAAATGGAATACCAACAACATTTAAAAATTCGTCATTTACTGATTCTTTAGGGACCTTAATTTCTTGTAATATTTTCATTTCTATTATTAACTGTTTTTACAACTAAATCAATGTTAGGTAATACTTGACTTTCCAAAGACCTCACTGAAGGTATGGGGACATCTAATGCACCAATTCTACTTACTCGAATTTGAAAATCTATTTTCTCAAGAACACCAGCTATAATTTCTGAACCGACTCCAAAAAACTTACTTCCCTCTTCAATCACAACCAAATTTTGAGTTAAAGAGATTGAGTCTAAAATTACATTATAATCAATTGGACTTATTTTAGTTAAAATAATAACTTCTGCAATTACATCGGTTTCCATAAATAGTTTGTGAATATTCTCTAATATCCAGTCTCCATTACTCCCATACGTCACAATTGTAGTATTGGGAATTGATTTAATTGGCCTAGCTTTCACAACCGGATAAACTTCTGTATTCATCAATACCTCATAATTTTCAGGCTTAATTGAACCAATTTTTTTTCCATAGTCAGTCTTATTTTCAATGACAATTACAGGATGCGGTTCCTTGTGAATAGATTCATATATCAAAGCAGGGTTTATGAATGTACTAAGAGCTATAGTTTTAACATTATCTATCCCACACAAAAACTTATCTAATGTTTGAGAATGTGTTGGTCCATATCCTCTATTACCTCCCATAGGTGTTCTGATCACAACTGGACAAGTTGCCTTTTTATTATACATATGGTAGAATTTTGATGCATGATTTAAAATTTGATCAAATGCCAAAGTAATAAAATCACCAAACATTATCTCTGCATATGGCTTATTTCCCGCCAACGCTAAACCATTAGCAATTCCTGATAATGCTGCTTCACTTATTGGTGTTGAGAGGGTTCTATCTGGTGCTAGAGTAGATAGATTTTTTGCAACCTTAAATGCCCCTCCATATGGAGAAAGTATATCCTCTCCAATAAAGAATGTTTTCTTATCCTCTATAATTTTGTTCTGGAAAAACTCGTTAAGTAACTCAACTTGTCTTTTTGCAAGAGTTTGTACTGATAACCACTCATATTTAGAGTCTACAGATTCTTTTGAATAATATTCGTCAAGTGAGAGTTCTTCGTTATTTTCAATACTATCTAGTACGATTTGAATTTTCTCATTTGCAATTTGTAAATAATTCTGATAAAGTAGTTTCTCCGTTTTTTCAAATGAAACAATATAATCTTTTTCCACATATTCTCTCACCTCATTTTTGTCTCGATTATCATCACCTTTTGAATGTGCATTTAATCTGTAAGTCTCTACTAAATGAAAGCATGGCTTATTATTATCACGTACATAGTCAATTGATGCTTTTGCATTGCTCATCAAATCTTCGACATCCCATGTATCGGATTTAAATGTTTTTATATCAAATGCTTCTGCTCTTTTTAAGATATCTCCAGCTAAATTGACTGATTGCGGAGTTGATTGTGCATAAAAATTATTCTCGCACACTATTAATAATGGGATTTCCCATTTAGAAATAATATTCATTGTCTCATAAAGAACACCTTCTCCAAGTGTTCCATCTCCAATATAAACAACACCAATATTTTTATTCCCAGCTAATTTATTTGATAAAGCATACCCAGCAGATACAGGTAAAATCCCGCCTTGAATACCATTTGAATAAAAATTATTATTGCATAAATGTTGACTACTTCCTACTCCCCCGCACGTACCAGATTTTTTACCCATTAATTCTGCTATTAAACCAAATATATCTTTTGTAAAAGAAATATAGTGCCCATGACATCTGTGATTAGAAAAAACAAAATCATGTTTTCTAAGTTGTCCCGCGAATGCTACTGCTGAAAATTCTTGCCCTACACAAGTATGTACTGTACCATTTAATTTGCCTTCTGAAAACAATTCTAAAAAGGTTTCTTCGACTCTCCGAATTAAAATTGCCTCTTTTATATGCTTATGATTCAACACTTTCATTTCTATTAATAAATTATATTTTTTGTACAATTCTCGCAGGATTTCCAAATGCCACAACTCCATCTGGAATTGATTGAGTTACAACTGAACCTGCACCAATAATTGAATTTTTTCCAATTGTCACTCCTGGAAGTATAACACAATTTGCACCAATCCAAGAACCTGATTTTATTAGAACCGGTTCTGTAGGATAATGCCCTTGTTCTATTATTTCTGTATTGGGTCTATCATATCGATGATTATTTACATAAATACTAACAAGACTTCCCAACATGACATTATCCTCAATAGTAATTGAAACATCATGTGATGATGATTCTGCAAAAAGTCTACTACCAGGTCGTATAATTACATTTTTACCCAAAAAAATTTTCGAACAACCAACTATATATGCCCCCGGTCGAATCTCAGCTCCTTCTGCAAATTCAAAAAATTTCTTCTTACAAATCTTAATCATTCGAGCCTTAAAATATAACTTCCAATGAGTAAAAGGTATATCTGGGCCAATTCTATCACAATTTTTATCAAATTGATATTTCTTTAGTAATTCCATTAAAAACATAAGTATATATTAAATTGAAGTCCAACCGCCATCAACAACTATATTTTGGCCAGTAATATATTTAGAATAATCACTTAATAAAAAGCCGACTGTAGGTGAAATATCTGTAGGAGCTCCCATTCTCTTAAGCGGGACACGTTTTGAATAGTTACTAACAAAAATTGGATTCTGATTATCAAAAATCCCTCCAGGTGACACACAGTTTACTCTTATATTGTATTCACCATAATAAGAGGCTAGATACCTCGTAAAGTTGACTACTCCACCTTTAATTGCTGAATATGCTGCTGGCATAGTTAAGCCAGTATTATCATAAATATCAAAACTGGGACCAACCATACCATAAATTGAAGCCATATTAACAATTGAACCAGCACGTTGTTCTTTCATAATTTCTAGAATTATTTGTGTACAAATAAAAACACTGTTCAATTGAATATCAACGTTATTTTTCCATGAACTAATTGGGATTTCCTCAAATTTGAGACCCCAATCTGATGTACGTGGATAAGCATTATTTACAAAACCATCAATTCTACCATATTTTGATTGAACTTTCTTCAATGCAATACAAACAGATTCAGAATTTGTAACATCACAAAGAACAGACCCATTTTCAAGATCGTCTGGGCCGTTTAATTCGGCATTAATACCAATTGCCCCAGAATTTTTAACAAATTCTAAAATAGAGCTTCCAAGCAAACCATTACCACCTGTAACTACAATAATTTTATTTTTAAGATTATCCATTATAATGCTAGCTTTAATATTTCTACTGCCTCATCAAAATTATTCATTGGAAGTTCCCCTTTAAATACCTTATCTGTAAAATACTTTATTTGTTTGGTATAAGTGTCTGACATATCAAATTCACTTTGAAAGATAGGTTTTCCAGATAATTCACTTGTGATTTTATTGGTAAGTAAATCAACTAATATAATATCATCAGAGGTAATTATTTCAATCTGACGTTTAGGAACCAATCTATAATAATTTAATGTAATTGATGCCGAAAAATCTTGATATTTTAAAAGATATCTAGCTGAATCAATTGAGTCAATTTCAAGTGAAGAAGCACATGAATGCATACTTAAAACAGAGATTGGAAAACCTAAAAGCCAACAAATGTAGTCCATTTCATGAATTAGATCGAGGTGCACTCCTCCTCCCATTGATTTATTAGAACTATAAACATTACGAAAATCAACATTGGGTCTCCAATCAGGTAAGTAAGACCCACAATAAACATTAACTTCGTTTATTTTAATTGTATTATTTGAAAAATACTTATATAAATATTCAATTGAAGGATGAAATCTCATATTACAAGCAACATACGTCATAATATCAAATTTTTTCAAAAGAGACGAAATTTTAACAGCACTATTCAAATTAATTAAAACAGGTTTTTCAATAAATAATGGACAATTAAAATCAATAAAAGAAATTATCGAATCAACATGCTTTGAGCTTATATTAGATATAACTATAAAAGTTAAATCTTGAGGTACTTCAGATAAAGAATAAATATTTATGACAGAACTAAATTTTACCTGGTTTTTTGATGACCTTAAAGCAAAAATCTCAGCAAAAGGATATAGGTTAAGAATTCCTTCAACATGTTTTTTCCCGATAGATCCTAAACCAACAATTAATATTTTCAAAATTCGAAATCTAGTTTGTTATTTTTAATTAAATAATCCATGAATTCAAAATCAATTGGATGATCAAGATCGAAACAAATATGTGGCATCAAGTAGATTAATGACTTATCACTAATAGTTTTAGGATTTTTTTGATTAAAAAAATTTCTTCTAAAGAAATAAAATGAAGCATTTAATTCATAAACATTTGGAGAGGATTGCCTAGTTAAAAACTCTCCTTCTTTAACTAAACCAAAATAGTTATTTTGTTTCTTTTCAACCATATTAAAATATGGATTCCTATTCGCATTATTAACTGAAAACAAATTAAGTGCATCCAAATCAGATCTGATTTTTTCAAATCCTAAAATTAGGTCTGTTATATTTCTAAGAGGGGAAGAAATATCTAAATCAAGAATGAAATCATATTTCTTTTCACGAGTTTCTTCTTCATATTCTAAAAGATGTGAAATTGTTTCAATTTTCCCAGTCACATCAAGTGATAAATTGTTTGGTCTTTTATATGAGGTTTCAATACCATATGATTTTGCTACATCTAAGATTGCAATGTTGTCAGTTGATAATGCAATATTGGCATTATGAATTGAAGAAAATTCAATTGCGTGTTTAATTGAATATCCAATTAGTGGTTCTCCATCAATAACCTTTATATTTTTACCAGGTATACCTTTCGAACCTCCTCTAGCGCAAAGTGAAATTAATATTTCCATTAAAATTTAATATTTTTAATATCTTGAATTGCTTTCTGATAATCTTGTGGATTACCAATATCTAGCCAATATTCAGTCATTGAATATGCATATACTCTTTTATCTTGTTGAATCGCGATTTCAATTAAATCCGTTGCATTAAAAAAACTTTCCTTGGGTAAATACTCGAAAAGTTTTCTTTTGACTAAATAAATGCCGCCATTTGAATTATAAGTATATGTTGGCTTCTCTTTAAAATCTTTAACCAAACCGTTATTTGTTTCCAAAACTGCATATGGAATATTAACCTGGTATGGAATTGTAACTACAGCTAAATCAGCATCTTGTGATAAAAATTCTAGAAAAAAGTGTTCATAGTCTATGCTAGTCAACAAGTCCGAATTTGTAATTAAAACATAGTCATGTTTAAAATCTTTTATTTTTGAAACTGCACCAATAGTTCCCATTGGTTCAGTTTCTCTAACGTATGAAATATTTACATTTTTTAATGTCCCATTACCAAAATATGATTCAATTTGCTCTCCTAGATAATTTATAGAAATCCAAAAATCGTCTATCCCAAACAAAGCTAATCTATCTAAATTATGTTCAATAATTGGTTTTTCGCCAACTTTTAGCATCGGTTTAGGGATTGATTCAGTTAAAGGTAATAATCGTTGACCTTTCCCACCTGCCATTATAACTGCATCTATTGGCAAATAGGATATCATATTTCTAAAATTGATAATATTTACAATCCTATCATTATCATCTAAAACAGGTATTATTCTGAAATTTTCTTCGCGATATTTTATAATTTTTTGAATATTGTCTTCTCCCTTTCTGATAAACTTGGGGTTTCTTTGAATAATCTCATCAATTTTATTTTCTATCATGAAATTATTTAAAAGCCCTCTACGTATGTCACCATCAGTCAAAGAGCCAACTAACTTTTTATTAATATCAACTACAAATAAAATAGCATCTTGGGGAAGTTTATTAAGTTTCTCTAATGCGATCTTTAAGGTACTACCAATCGGTAATAAATGTTCACTATATGGTCTCATTAAATTTGCATTTACAGAAAAATTGGATTCTGATTAATTAGATTACATGACCCACAATTAGAACTAAATTTATAATGTACTGGATCAATATAAATATTGGTAAAATGATACCAAAAATCTGACTCATAAGAATTTGGATTCCTACTAATTCTCATCTGAAAACCAATAGAAAAGTCTTCCCAAGGTAGCTTATTTAATACAATTGCTGCAAAAACCTCTTGACGAACATATAGCTTCATTACTCGAAAATCTTGAATTTCTAAGTCAATACTAGATTCAGAAATAACTTCAAATATCTGTGTATCAAAATTGCAATATATAATATCATTCACAATTTTTGTAAAATCATCATTGGATGGAATTATATAAAGTATTTGTTTCCCAAGATATCCTGAATTGCGCATATATTTAATTATTGCATTAGAATCATATTTGAATGTGGTTTTTAAATCATCTATATATTGGTCTAAATTATCTTCTTTTAGGTAATTTACATTTAATTCTGTTTTTATCAAGCTTGAAGATGTTAATGTATAAGCCAAATTTCTTTTAGGCTCCACATAACTAACTCCTGATTTACTAACTATTTCTTCGTAATCCGAGGGGGCGTTCTTATAATTATACTTACTTATGAAGGAATCTCTTTCTGCCTTTTCTTTAAACATCCCTGCATAAGGCATATAGTATTTAGGTTTAGTAGCTTTAATATATGCTCCCACTGAAGATTTAATTGCAAGTTTGTTTCTTTCTATGACTCGTATTTTTTGATCTAAATCATAATTTTCAAAACACAGTGGGAATCCTGATGCTCCGCCAGCAAAAGAAGTCATTAATAAATCAATGTTTCTAGGAAGGACTAACGAATTTAAAATATTAGCATCAACTGTAAGTAATATTTCAATACCCCCAATATTTATATATAAGCCAGAATCATCTCGAAAATCACCAGATTTTAAAATCGACACATTAAAGTTTTCCGCAATTTGATATATAGAATTAAACTCCAAAGGATCAATATTTATAAAACCCAGAGATTTAAGATACTTTTCAGTAGACTTGGAATTAAAATTGCCAACAATAAATTTTTTATCTTTATCTAATAACTCTAATGTTTCAGAATGTAAATGGTCTGGGTGATTATGAGAAACAAAAATATAATCAGCATTTTTCAATATTTCGATAGAATCTTCTGTTGATGGTTGATCTAACCACCAACCAGTCATAAATGCTGGCCCAAACAACCATGGATCAGTAATTAGATTGATCCCATTAAAAGAAATTGCTATAGTTGCATGATTTAAAAACCTGAAATTAACCTCTAAATGACTACCACTGTCCTTAAATGGATTCTCTAAAAAGCTCTCATTATCAGGTATTAACAGTTTCCCATCCACAATTGAATATTCCGCACTCAATTTCTTTGAATGACTGTCTTGATACTTCATGGTAAATAAATCCAACTTCCAACCATGCATTGGACAAACGGCATAATCTCCTTTATGAATCAATCTGCCGCCGGCATGATCACAAATTTTATCAATAACATTTACAATATTATTTTTGTCATCATTAATTACGAAATGATTCTTAATTGAATTAACTCCCGGATGAAGAAGATTTAGATCAACTTCTGTGTTTACGATGTCTGATATTGTATTAAATCTTCCAAGCTTTAACATAATATTTTTTTAAAATTGATATAATCTGTTTTGCAGTTCCTTTTTTAAGGTATATATTTTCATGAGAATAATTACCTCTCTTTAGTGCTAAAAGCGTTTTCTTCAATATATCCTCTGAGCTAAATCCAGAATTTAGAACATTTTTGCTTTGCAAACGCCCTTTTTGTCTATTCCCAACATTTATTACATACTTACCAAAAGTTGCAGCCTCTAATATTCCACTCGAAGTATTTCCAATTAAAATTTTAGCATAATGCATTGCCGAAAAATAGTTTTCTTTACCAAAGTTTTCAATACAAAATACTTGATTAGGATATTCAGATTTTAATTTCAATATTTCAATTCTAAATATAGAACCCATTGTGTCTGCATTTGGCATAGTTATTACCAAATTTAATTTTTCTATTATCTTACATAACCCTTTTCGCATTTCTCTTGCGAATAAAATATTTAATTTAGAGTCAATTGTTTCTGGATGAAATGTAACTAAGGCAAAATCATGATTTGGTATTTTAAATTTTTCGTAAAAAAGCGATTTTTTAATCGGATTAAAACTTTCAATACCATCTAAACTCAGTGATCCTACCGTATGTACATTCACAGAAGACCCTATTAATGAGATAACTTTTTTATTAAATATTTCAGTTGCTGTAAAATGCAATAAAGAGGCATGTGTTATTTGATGCCTAAATACATTATCAATAGCGCCTAGCGTAGTTTCACCACCATGAATATGAGCAAATTTTATTCCATATGGAATACCCGCTTGTACAGCTGCGCTCATTTCAAATCGATCTCCCAAACAAAAGACTAAATCATATTTATTCACACACCAAAAATCTGCAAATTTTAGCGCAGTTAATCCGTATGAAGTTGAAATAGAATGTTCATCATCATTCGAAACTAAGGATGAAATTTTATGAATAGTTTTATAATCATTTTGCTCTATTTCAGAGATTGTATATCCATGTGAATTTGACAAATGTGTACCAAATGCAATTATTTCTAAATTAAAAAAATTGTCTCTTTTTAATTTATTTAACAATGGCAAATAAATTCCATAATCAGCCCTAGAACTAGTTAATACACCAACTTTCATAATTCGAGATTAATTACCTCATCCTCATCAAAATCTTTAATTGCTATTTTACCTATAACATCATCCCATCTCATTGGAGAAATACCTGTTCCTGGTCTTTTTGTGGTAATATTAAATTCAGAAAATCTTTCCCCCTTTTGAATTGAGGTCTTTGCTACTATACTTTTACGGGCAATTGAAATATTTTTAATTTCAGACTCAGTAGGTTCTTTTATTCCTGTTCCTTCAATAGCTTTCTCAATATTTCGAATTGAATGAACCATATTCTTTAATTCATCAGGCTCAAGAGAAGCTAATTGATCTGGGCCAGGTAGGTTTCTATCTAATGTAAAATGTTTTTCAATCATGGAGCCCCCCATTGCAACGGCCGCAATAGGGACTTCTATTCCCATGGTGTGGTCTGAATATCCCACTTTAACACCAAGCATTTTTTGAATTGCTAACATCGCATTCAAATTGACGTCAGACATGGGTGTAGGGTATTGAGTATTACAATGTAAAATCGTGATGTCGTTTTTTTTGATCCCCGCTTGAAGAAATACATCAAGAGCTTCTTCTATTTCTACCATTGATGACATCCCTGTAGAAATAATAACTTCTTTGAATAAAGCAGCAGCTTTTCTTAAATATGGTAAATTTGTGATTTCTCCGGATGGGATTTTAACAATATTTAGTCCCAAATTTTTTAAAAAGCTTAATGATTCTAAATCGAAAGCAGTAGAAAAAAAGGAGATATTTTTATTTTTACAATATTGTACTAATTCAAAATGTTGAGAATTTGACAACTCCAACTTTTTTAACATTTGCAATTGACTTTCAACAGCATCTTTAGTGTTTTCAATTTGATAGGGAGCTTTCTTTGCAAATTTTGAGACTAGACTTTCAGACTTAAATGTTTGGAACTTAACATAATCAACACCAGCGTCAACAGCAACATCTATAAGCTTTTTTGCCAACTCAATATCTCCGTTGTGATTTACTCCAGCCTCTGCGATAATGATTACCTTATTCATAATTATATAAATCGATGAGGATTTCCTACTATTTTGTTCCCGTCTGAAATATCATTTAATACAACAGTTCCTGCACCGACAATGACATTTATACCAATTTCTACACCTTGTTTTATTACTGAATTAGCGCCAATAAAAGAACCCGAACCCACCTTGACGTTACCTGCTAGTACTGCACCCGGTGCTATGTGGACACTATCTCCAATTATGCACCCATGTTCAATAATGCAGCCACTATTAAGTATTACATTATTACCAATAGTTGCAAAAGCATTAATCGTAACATTTCTATTTATAAAGACGCCTTCGCCAATTACTGCGAATCTTGAAGTTTTTGAACTTGAATTTATCAATGAAATTACCTTCTTCCCTTTGTTTATAATAAGATTATAAATTTTTTCTCTAAGTAAATTATCTCCTAAACCCAAAATAAAGGCAACATCTAAATCCCATCCTTTAAAATTTGAACTAGATTCATCTCCTAAATATTCTAGCTTAAATGGGTTTACTTCATTTACAGATTTTTCCGTATACCCAATTACATTCAAATTATTTTCTAAAGCTGTGTCTGCAACTACTAAACCATGGCCAGAATAACCAACTAATATAATTTTCTTATCTGACACTACTAGGTATATTAACGATTCTATCTTCTAAATACATGGCATTTATCTGCTCGTCTTTTTGAAATCCGGAATACAAAGGAGATTTAAAAATCAATTGCCAAATAGGCCTAGTCATTACGCCATTTTCATTAGTCTCTTTTAAAAATAACTCTCTTTCCAATTTATTTTCTAACTCTACACACATGAGCCAATAATTTGCCTTGGTATGAGGTAATTCAGTTCGGAAGTTGATACCTTTAGAATTAAAAAAAGAATCATACTCCTGTGCGAGAGTCCGTTTATTATCAATAAAAGATGGGAGCTGCTCTAATTGTGCACAGGCTAAAGCAGCGTTTAAATTTGGCATTCTGAAATTGTACCCAATCTCATCATGAACGTACTCATAGGGATGAGGAACTTTTGCCGTGGTCGTTAAATGTTTTGCTTTAATTCCTAATTCAACATCATTAGTTACAATAGCACCTCCACCACCACTTGTTACGATTTTATTCCCATTGAAAGAAAATACGCCTAATTTACCAAAACTACCAATTGGATTTAAATGATATTCACTTCCAATGGCTTCAGCAGCATCTTCAACAAGAGGTATATTCCATTTGTTGCACACTTTCAATAATTCATCTAAGTGTACTGGAAACCCAAACGTGTGCATAGGCATACATGCGGCAATTTTTTTATTCGTTTTCTTATTGTAGCAGATTCCTTCTCGCATCTCCCCAAACTCTTCTAAAAAGGCATCCATAGCCTTAGGAGAGAGCCCCATAGTGTCTATATCAACATCAATAAAAATGGGAGCTCCTCCATTATAAATAATCGCATTAACTGTAGCTATAAACGTTAGAGCTTGAGTAATAACTTCGTCTCCAGCGTTAACCCCAGCAAGTCTCAAAGCAACTTGTAAAGCTGATGTTCCATTTACTACAGCTATTGACTTATTTGTCCCAGAAATAGAAGACATCATTACCTCGAACCTATCTACATAGGCCCCGACTGAAGATACAAATGTCGAGTCTATTGTATCGGCAACATACTTCTTCTCGTTCCCTAAAAATCGAGGCTCGTGCAATGGAATAAACGCTTTGTTTTCAAATTGGTTTTTGACGAAACCAATTACTTCAGAATAATTAGACATTATAAATGTCAGATTTATATTGTTGCAAATTTTCTTTTTTAGAGAACCATTCTACTGTTTCTGCTAAGCCCTCTTCAAGGCTATAGTTTTGTTTCCAATCAGTGAAAGATTTCAATTTCTCATTTGATCCAAACAATCTAAAAACTTCTGATTTTTCAGGTCTTAGCCTGATTGAATCCGAAACAATCTTAGCATTGGGATTTATTTGATTTATTAAAGACTGCGCTAATTCACCTACAGTAATTTCTGATTGCGTGGCGATGTTAACTTCGTGCCCAATTAGCTTATCACATTCTGCAATTTTCAAAAATCCATTTACGGTATCTTTCACAAAAAGCAAGTCTCTAGTAGGCGTAATATCACCAAGCTTTATCTCCTCATAACCGTTTAATAGCTGGGAAATAATTGTAGGGATAACAGCTCTTGCAGATTGCCTAGGGCCAAAAGTATTAAATGGCCTAACAATTGTTAATGGCAAATCAAATGATCTATAGAATGAATCGGCAATGGCATCCGCACCAATTTTAGATGCAGAATAGGGTGACTGAGGTTGCTTCGGATGTAACTCAGTAATAGGAACAAATTGAGCCGTTCCATAAACCTCAGATGTAGAAGTAACTAGAACACGACTTACTTGATTATCTCTTGCTGCTTGAATTATATTTAGGGTACCCTTAACATTCGTGTCAATGTACGAATCTGGAGAATGGTAACTAAATGGTATCGCAATCAATGCAGCTAGATGAAATACAATATCTACACCTTTCATTGCCTCTCTAACCCCATTAGGATCACGAATATCTCCTGCAAAAAACTCAATCTTACTTTTCGTTTCAACAGAAATTGAATCTAACCAACCATAAGAATTAAAAGAGTTATAATACACAAACGCACGAACATCATATCCTTGATTAACTAATTCTTCAGTTAGGTGTGAACCTATAAACCCATCAGCTCCAGTTACAAGTACTTTTTTTTGTTGCAGTAACATGTTTAATACATAAAATTTTAATTTTTACAAATTATAGCGCACCAAACTGCGCACCAAAACACTTTAATTTTGATGATTTGCGTTAATCTGAAATTTTAAATAAAATTATTTAACGCTGTAAATCAACGAATTAATGATTTACGATTATTTGAATATAAGAATGGGCCGAATGGACCACACTAATCTTCTATTCTTTTCTTTCTCCACGGCTTCGCCATCCTGAGTCACACAAAAAGGGTGTTCAGAAAAACAAAATCACGGTAACAAAGATACCCCCAATTTGGTTTCGTGCCAAACGATATTTATTTAATGGACACATTTGGATTTATGTCCATCCAAGTAAAGAAATAATCCTATTTTAGTCACTCAGTGCTTTTCCCTTCGTTTCTGGCAAATAAATCACGCCCACGATGACCGTTAAGGCCGCTAGGGCGATGGGATAGAACAATCCAGCGAAATTCGAGTGGGTGATAGATCC